>OHEV01000178.1_pt1 | contig 44555 bp, 44 predicted proteins | sample 1567331 | NCBI WGS metagenome assembly OHEV01 (sample SAMEA3879561, study PRJEB24766) | human gut metagenome | biome: human-associated habitat; feature: feces | place: USA | collected 1985/1987 | reverse complement strand
ATGCTTTGGCTAAACTTACCCGACAAAAATTCAAGCCCGCAAATCGGCTTACGTTGCGTTGACAGTAACCTTGAAATGTTGACAGTAAAACTTTGATTTATTTTTTACTGTCACACCTCGCAAAGCAAGGAATTTCAAGGCTTTTCACTATTTTGAAGTCAGCCTGTTGACAGTAACTCCGCTACCATTTTTACTGTCACTACTGTCACGGTCATTATTTTATCTGTCTTTCCACTTTGTTGGTAATATACATTTTTTCTTTTGCTATATTAATATTACTTAGTATGTTATATTAAAGGTATGTCTGTGTGACACGGAGACTATCGCAAATCACTTCAATTGATCTCTTATTATTACTGGCAACAAATTTGAAAAAGTACAGGATTTTTTTATTTGGGTTTTATAAATTTTGTATGGTTGCACAAAATTGAAATTGATAATTTGTCGAGTTTCCCTATACTTGTATAGGGGAAGTAACTGACGACTTAACAACCTTATTTGAAAAATTTTTTTCAAGTTTGTATGATTACACAATAGCCAGAACTTTTATGACTTTTTGCTTTAGCATTTACACAAAGTTATGAGGTGGTAAAACGCCACCTCATAATTTTTATTTATGCGATAAGAATATATTTCCTTGTCTAAAATCTATTTGTTTGAGTTCTTGTACTTGCAAAAAAAGCATAATCATAAAAATGACGATAAGAATGTTGCAAATTGGTCTTAGATGTGATATACTCAATTTTGGAAAAATAAATGTTTTGACTTATTGATAGGGAGTGACAAAATGTTACCGATTTATATGGTATTAGTTGATGATGACGATGTATCAGATTTTGAGGTACTGTATAGAGAGTGTAGAAATAAAGCGTACATAATTGCTTATAAGATATTAAAAAACGAAAGTCTTGCGGAAGAATGTGTTTCAGAAGTCTTTCTTTCTGTTGCAAAGAATTTCAAAAAAGTTAACAATTTAGTTTCTTACGAACAGCATAAATATATTGTTATTAGTGTTAGGAACAAAGCTTTTAACATTCTTGCAAAAGAAAAAAATAATACATTGAATTTGCCATACGAAGATGATATTTATTTTAACGACGATAAATATTCGGAATTTGATAAGGATAAATGGTCTGATTTCATAAGGAAATTAAATAAAACTGATAGAGATATACTCTATCTTGTATGCGTCCAGGGAATGGACTATAAAGAAATTGCAGATTCGTTTGGTATCAGTTATGCAGCAGCCAAGCAGCGATATTGGACTGCTAAAAATAATCTTAAAAGAATAATTTTAAAGGAGGGGATGCTTGATGAATGAAAATTTGCAGTTTTTACAGGCATTAAAAGATGTATCTGATGAAGATTTTAATGAAGATATGAATTCGATCTCTTTAACGGGCGAACATGAATTCAGCGACAAATTCAATAGGAAAATGAAAAAGCTTATTGCAAGGCAAAAGAAGCAATATTTTAGATTTGTTAGTACAGCAGGCCGTAGAGCTGCATGCATTATATTAGCAGTGGTCGTGATATCTGCATCAGCGTTAAGTGTCGAAGCGGTTCGTAATGCAGTATATGATTTTATAATAAAAATCTTTTCGAATCACAGCGTTGTAACAACCGAAAGTGGAACGGACGACGGTTATCCGACTTCTATTGAAGAAAAATATTATATTTCAAAGTTGCCTGCCGGTTTTGAACAGACTCAATATGGTGAAACAGATAATAGTATTTCAGTTTTTTATTCAAATGGCAAAAAAGGAATTTTATTTGACCAGAATGTCAAAGGTGATCATAAGATATATATGGATAATGAGCGAACGGATTTTACGAAGATCGAGATCGATGGTCAGGAATATTTGCTTTTTGAATCTGATACTGATGTGACGTGCATTTGGGATAACGGCAGGTATATATTGTCAATTTCCAGCAATCTTGACAAAGAAATTGTTATAGATTTATGCAAGTCTACAAAGTTACAAAAATAGTCTTACTAATTTGATTTTTTATTGTTATATAGGGTAGAGAGGTCGATTTGATCTTTCTACTCTATTTTTTTTGAAAGGATAATAAAAGATGAAAAAGTTATTAGCGTTACTTGTTTCTTCCATTATGGTGTGTGGCGGTGGCATATCTGTTTGTGCTGAGCCTCAGTTAAGTACTCCTATCGAAGGTGAATTCACAGAATACTATAAGTATACTTCCAAAGTTTATAACAGTATGACTATTTCAAATAAGACTGCTTCGTGCAAAAGTACGATAATGGGATTTTCAGATAAGACAACTAAAGTGGTTGTTACACATACACTAGAGAAAAAGAGTGGAAAATGGTGGATAGATGTTACAAGCTGGTCTAAAACTTTCAACACATATACAGCAATATATTCCACGTCTAAATCATCGTTAAGCAGCGGTACATACCGCCTTAAAACATTCGCAAAGGTCTATGATGGTTCTGATTATGAGACCATTACGATTTATAGTAGCACAGTGTCATGCTGAAAATACAATATAAGAAGAAAGGCTCGGTGATTCCAATGCAGAAATGAAATACTATTCAAAAGCGCACATTCTGATTTGTGCATACACACGAAAAATGGATAAATACGGAAAAGGGCATTGATGTTATATTATTTCTATGCTATAATGTTGAGGCGGATATTTTTATGAATATGAAAAAAACTATTACAATTGGTATAGCTTCTATTATTGCCTTCAGCACGATAGCGACGACTGCAATGGTATCAGTAGGGGCATTTGATCGAACGTATGAATCAAATTATAATTATACATACAATGATAATTCATATGCAAAAATGGATTACTATGAAGCTGGCAATTTTGTTCAGACAAGAGCTAAAAATAAACAGTCTCTGACAGAATATACCAAGATTGGCGTTGATGTGTATTATTCTAACGGCGGATATTTGGATGGAGCATCTGAATATAAAACACTCAGTACAAAAGGATCGATCGGCATCAAGGGTTGTTCAAATTACAGAAGCTCAGGCGGAAACAATTATAAGCACACTGTAACTGTATATCGTGATTCCTCACATACAAATAAAGTTGCCACAATAAGCAAAACCGTAGGATAAATAATGAAAGGTCGGGGCATATGTTTTTTATTCTTAAAAACATTGCACAGTTTATCAGACACAGCAAGGTTATCTTTGCTGTGTTTGTGGTCTGTGAGATCACAAGCTTGATGCTTATTATTTTTTCATTTGGGATATATCAGAATTATTCACAGCAGATAAAGGACATTGCTTCAGATGAGCCTATTGATGAAGAAAAGAATTGGATTAGCTTTGATTTTGAAAGCGACATTGATGAGGAAAATCCAATTTCAAATGAATCGGTTTTGACTTTTCTTAACGAGATGGGGTCAGCGCTTGGGAATAAAATAGGGTACATAGATTTTGACTGCGGCGGATATTACGTCTGCCTGTCATATAATGACGGCTGGGAAATGTATGATATTAAAAAAAATCTGAAAACTAACGGAAGGTGGTACAGCGGTAGCTCTTTCAGTAAAACAGATTATGACAAAGCTGCTAAGGTATGTATAGCCCCGATCGAATGTTACAAAGAGATAGACAGCGAGATCGGATATGACGACGACCTTTCTCCTGAAGATTACAGCTATCAGGCATATGATAAAGACGGCAAAATATTTGTCGATCTTCCTGAAGGAACCTTTGAAGTGATCGGATTTACCAAAACCTGGGGAGACAGATATTTTATACCGTATACGGTTTTTTCATCAGACGCCGAAGTTACGACTTTTCCGCAGGTGAAAATACAACAGATTCTGTATCAGAATGAATATAACAGCGCTGTTAACATTTTCAAAAAGTGCTTTGGTGACAGAATAAGCGATGAGGAAATTTCGGATATGCCGGTTTATGATGCCGAGGTGCTGAAAACCTTTCAGACAAAAATGACGATCTGCGTTGTTATTGCGATCATATCTTCTGTCAATATCACGGCATTGTTTAAATATGTGATTGATCTTAGACGAAAGACTATGGCTATATTCAGGATCAATGGGTGTTCTAAAAACAGGCTCAAAGGAATCATGGTCAGCGAGATGATGATATATAGTGCGATCAATATTCTGCTATGTATATCTTGTTTTAATTTTCTTATACTTCCCGGACTAGCCGGTATTTTGCCGTATGTCACTCTTGCATATTCAGTGAAAAACTATATTTTACTTGCAGCGATCTACATAGCTGTGACCTTCGTTTCTCAAAACATAATGATTTATTTCAGCATTTCGCGTTCGCCAGTGCAAATGCTGAAATCACGGAGGTGAAAACGGTGCGCGCATCATATATCAGATATGGTATCAAGGAATTTGAACGTAATATATTTTTTAATATTTTTATAATCCTACAAATTTCCGCAGCTTTGATACTGATAGTTTACTGTGTGTCCTCAATAAACTATATCTCAAAGTTTTATTCACCGATAAAGGAACATATAGACGGAGAAGGAATTTGCAGTATCGACATACCGAATTATCCTCTGCTTGAAGAGATAAGCGGTTTTGAATATGTTGACGAGGTTTACTCCTTCAATTCAGTTGGCGGACTTTATAACAATAGCAATGCCTTTTATAAAAATGACATCAGGTACGTTTATATCAACAGCTATGATGACAAATTCATCAATGATTACATACCAATCCTTGAAAAGGGTAAATGGTTAAGCGAATGTGACAGCGAAGACGGCATAATTAACGCAGTAATATCCTATAGTGATGAATATGAGGTCGGCGATGTGATAACTGTGGTTTTCGATCCGCAGTCAGATTGTGAGAAGGAATTAAATTTTAAAATAGTAGGAATGCTTTGCGATGGAGCTAAAGTTTTTAACGCCTATACATTGATGTCCGAAGTTTCAGACGCTTCATCTTTGTATCCAAATTATTATAGTGCGCAGCATAAAAATGAAATTCTCCTGCTTACTGAAAAAAATCAAAAGCTAGGCGGTTGTCCCGGAATGTCGCTTATTAAATTCAAAGAGGGTCGTAGCGATGAGGAATATGAAAATTTCACCACTCAGTTAGGCGCTGATTTTGATATAAAAGGGATAAAATTATCAAAAATAAACGAGACAAGCTTAAAACAGATAAACGAGCAAAGGGTGATGATATTACCGCTTATAATCGGCATAAGCATACTCATTTTTACAAGCATTTTGAGTATGAGTGCTATAAGTACAAACAGGCAGCTGAAAAATTACGGCATATACAGCATTTCCGGCGGAACAAGGGCAGGCTGTGTTTTAATACAGATGTGTAATGTATTATGCTGCTGTATCTTCTCATGTTTTCTTGCTTATTTGTTTTTCAATATTTTAAAGATCAGTGGAAAGCTTAACGGATCAATTGTTGCTTTTGGTACAAATGAGTTTTGTTCATGTGCAGCATGGCTGATAATTACAATTATAGTTTCATCGATTATGCCTATATTAATAATCGGGAAAAAGAAGATAAAAGATATGTTGCGGGAGATGGAATTATGATTAAGCTTAACAACATAACAAAGATATATAACCCTAAAAAGTCCAACGAGTTTGAAGCTCTGCACGGCGTTTCCTGCGAGATTCAGGACGGTGAAATGGCAGCAATAATCGGCAAATCCGGTGCTGGAAAGTCAACGCTTTTGCATATCCTTGCCTGTATTGACGACTATCAGGACGGCGAGTATACCCTTGACGGGGAGCTTGTCAAGAATCTTTCCGAGCGGCAGTATGCAAAAATACGAAACGAGAAAATCGGTATGGTAATGCAGGATTTTTCTCTTGTCGAGGATTTTACTGCACTGGAAAACGTGATGATACCGCTGAATTTTGCAAAACCAAAAATCAAGAATAAAAAGGAAAAAGCGCTTGCCGCACTTGAATCTGTCGGAATTGAGGAACTTGCGAAAAAGCCTTGTAATAAACTTTCCGGCGGTCAGAAACAGCGTGTGGCGATTGCGCGTGCTATTGTAAACGAGCCGAGCGTGATACTTGCTGACGAGCCGACTGGGGCTTTGGATACAAAGACTTCTGCCGAGATAATGGAGCTTTTCAAGTCGCTCAATCACGAGGGAAAAACGATAATAATCGTAACCCATGATATGAACATTGCGGAGCAGTGCGATAGGGTTATTGAGATTTCGGATGGGCATGTTGTGAAATGAATTTTCAAAACGTGAAATGCCATTTTAATTTATATTTGCACAAATACGTCATAGACCCTATGAAAAACAGTCGTAAGCACCCGCTTGTGACTGTTTTCAAAAAGTGGAATTTGCTGATTTTAACGAAAATAAAGAGTTAGTAGATATAACTTAGATTTAAAAGTATTCTTCCACTAACGTTACCCCACCCTCAGGTGCTAGTGATCGCAAGGCCATGTGGGTTCAAGTCCCGTCATCCGCACCAATGAGAAGAGTTATGCTTTGAGGAATCGAAAAGCGTGACTCTTTTTATTTTGGTGTGAAACGCAGACTTGAACCCACTGTTCAATGTCCCGTCATCCGCACCATAACTGCACATCGATTTTGATACAATGCGTTATCAGAACGGTGTGCAGTTTTTTTTGCGAAAGCCCTTGATTTTAAAGGCTTTCTAAAATTTTTAACGATTAAAGGCTCTGAGCTGACCTAAAATTGGTCTTATCAGAGCCTTTTTCATTTTTTGCACTATACTTTTTAACGAAAGGTCGTTTAGGGGTGTGTATTTTGTCAGAAACTAGAAAACTACAAGACCAACCATTCCGTGATCTTGTGGTTTTCACCTTTATTCTTCGACCGTGACCTCACTCCCGTTATAAGAAAACAAACGTAATGCTCTTATCCCTGTGAACAATAGCTTTACCTACCATAACAGTCCATATTTTCGCTTGTATATTATTATTCAGTGAAACGTTGCCTTATAGTCATTTCCCCACTTTTCCATAGCGTCTAAGATCGGACGCATGGTGTCACCCAGTTCGCTGAGGGAATACTCCACTCTCGGCGGAACTTCTGCATAAACTGTGCGGACGATGATCCCATCAGCCTCCAAGGAACGCAGGCTTTCTGTCAACACTTTCTGGCTAATACCTTCCAGAGATTTTTGCAGCTCGTTGAAACGCCACGGACGCACTCGCAGGTTACGCAGGATCAGCAGCTTCCACTTGTTTCCGATAAGCTGTACTGTAATTGCCACAGGACATTCCGGCAATTCTTCTTTTTTTACCATGATATCACCTCATTAGTTCCATTTAGAATGTTACATTCATTATAGCATATTACAGGTGAAATTGCAATACATTTTGCTGTTCATAAAATGTTTACAATAAAATTTGGTGTCAAAAACCCAGCAAATGCACAATAGTCACCTTTTGGTAACTACCTTACAAAAAAGTGCGTACTTTTCAAGTTCAGAAATGTGTGGTATGCTGATAACAACAGGGAAACCTGAATAAAAAACAAGGAGGAAATCACAATGAGTGAAATGTTGAACAGAGTTGCTGCTTTTGGCGGTGACAACGGTGCTTGTGGTGCGGCAGACCCAAAGGAAACTCCGGCATCTGCTTGTGGTTCTGCTTGCGGCAGTGCTGACCCAAAGGAAGCTCCGACTTCTGCTTGCGGTTCTGCCTGCGGTGCAGCTGACCCAGACAAGAAGTAATGTAACTTTACACAACTCCCCAAAAGCAGACGCATCGTTTGATATGGTGCGTCTGCTGAGAGAATAGTACGCTTTGCGTTTGAAATAGATAAGGAGGAAACGATTTTATGAAACCATATTTTGCTTTTCAATGGCACATCACAGACGCCTGCGACCAACGCTGCAAACATTGCTATATCTTTGCAGAAAATAACTGCAAAAAACTGACGGAAATGACTTGGGAAAAGATGCGGCAAGTCGTTTCCTCCTGTGAAGAAATGTGCGAAAAGATCGGCAGAACGCCATACTTTTACATCACAGGCGGCGATCCTATTCTGCATAAGGATTTTTGGAAACTGGCAGAGCTGCTGAAAGAAAAGAATATCCGCTGGGCAATTCTCGGCAATCCTTTTCATCTTGATGACAAGGTCTGTCAGAAGCTTCACGAACACGGTTGTGTGAAGTATCAGCTTTCTCTTGACGGAATGAGAGAAACGCACGATATGTTCCGCAAACCCGGCTCCTTTGATACTACTCTTGAAAAGATCGACTGTATCAAAAATGCAGGAATGTACTGTGCAATAATGTCTACTGTATCCAGTGCGAATATCGATGAATTTCCGCAGCTCATCGACCTTTGTGCAGAGAAAAATGTAGATGTGTTCGCATTTGGAAGATACTGTCCCACAAGCGGTCAGAAGTCTGAAGAATATCACATTCCACCAAAACAGTATCGTGATTTTATGGATATGTGCCACAGAAAATTTGCAGAGCATAAAGCAAACGGCTGTAAAACTACATTTCAGCTAAAAGACCACCTGTGGACACTGTGTCTCTATGAAAAGGGCATCTTCAAGCTGCCGAAAAACAGCGATCAGGATATGATCTATGACGGCTGTCATTGCGGTATCGGGCATATGACGATACTTCCCACAGGCGATGTTTATGCCTGCCGCCGAATGGAAAGCAAGATAGGCAGTGTTTTTGAAAAGCCGATGTATGAACTGTTTGTAGGCAATAAGTTGGAAGCATACAGACAGTTCGACAAGTTTGAAAAATGCAGTAAATGCGAATTGAGAGGATATTGCAGGGGCTGTCCTGCGGTAACGTTTGGCTATACGGGCAATATGTACGCCCCTGATCCGCAGTGCTGGAAAGAATACAACGAAAGGACAGGTGAGAGATTATGCTAATGGATATTATCAAGGCAAGACATTCTATCAGAAAATATACAGATAAGCAGATAAGCTGTGAAGATCTGGAGCTTATTCTTGAGGCAGGAAACTATGCGCCGAATGCAGGCGGCGGACAGCCGCATTCAAAACCAAGGAAACCGAACAGGATCAAAATAATTAAATGAGGTGTTTGAAATGGACGCAAAAACTTGTTTGAAGAAAATGGAGCTTGTAGGGGTTCTAAACCTTGCCACAGTGGATGAAAATGGTGCACCGCAGATACGTTGTATCAGTGCGGTCCATTATGACGAAGACTCCTTTTATTTTTTCACCGCAAGAGGAAAAAATGTTGCAAAGGAGCTTCTTTCCGACGGTCGTGTGCAGATACTTGTTTATACGAAATTCAAGGAGATGATACGGCTTTCCGCAAAGGCTTATCCTGTGGCTGAGAAAAAGCAGAAAACCGCCATTGACGCCATTTTTGAAGAACAGCCATATCTTGCAAATCTCTACCCCGGTTACAAGCGATATATAGGTATTTGTTTCGAGATAAAAGACGGCTCGATAGAGTATTTCAATCTTGGCGTAAATCCGATTTTCCGAGAAACCTATACCATTGGAAACGGCATTGCAGAGTTCAAAGGCTATCAAGTTACAGACAGGTGCATTGGCTGCGCAATCTGTCAGAAAGTCTGTCCGCAAAACTGTATTGACCTTGCAAACGGCAAGGCTACTATCCGTCAGCAAAATTGCCTGCACTGCGGTGCTTGCTTTGAAAAGTGTCCTGTAAATGCTATTGAACGGTCATAAAGGGTGAAAAACGATGCCAAATGAGAAATTAAACTACCTTATCTCATACCTGCTTTCTGAACGTAATGATATGGATATTTCCATTCCCACCGATAGCAAAGAGAAATTTGACCTTTACCGCAGTTTGGTGAATATCCGCCCTGCAAAGAAAATTTCTGCGGAATATCTCCGTGCTGAGGATAGGCTTTTGCAACGGCTGACTGCACAAAAAGGTATCACAGACATTGCAGATATCAAGCCCGTGGAGAACAAAATATATCTTTGGAAAGGTGACATCACAACGCTGAAATGCTGTGCGATAGTGAATGCCGCAAATTCGGGAATGACAGGGTGTTATCGCCCTTGCCACAACTGCATCGACAACTGTATCCACACTTTTGCAGGTGTTCGCCTGCGGCTGAAATGTGCGGAGATAATGAAAGCACAGAGACATGAAGAACCGACAGGTACAGCGAAAATAACGCCTGCCTATGATCTGCCATGCGACTATGTGATACACACCGTCGGACCGATAGTGCAGGGCAGGCTGACTGAAAAACACTGCGAATTGCTGAAAAGCTGTTATCAGAGCTGTCTGGAATTGGCGATGCTGAACGGAATAAAAAGCATTGCGTTCTGTTGCATTTCCACAGGTGTGTTCGGCTTTCCGCAGGATAAGGCGGCGGAAATAGCCGTTCAGACAGTGAGAGAATTTCTTTTGACCCATGATATAGAGGTGATATTCAATGTTTTTACAGAGAAAGATTACAAAATATACAGAGGACTTCTCGGTTGAGATAAGCCGTCTGAAAAATGAGATAGAAACCGCTGACGCCATTGTCATTGGTGCAGGAGCAGGACTTTCCACTGCGGCAGGTTTTACATACAGCGGCGAACGCTTTGAAAAATATTTTTCAGATTTTATTGAAAAATACAACTTTCGGGATATGTATTCGGGCGGATTTTACCCTTTTGAATCTCTGGAAGAACACTGGGCGTACTGGTCGAGATACATTTATATCAACCGCTATATGGACGTTGACAACGGTACTTACAAGGGGCTTTTTGAGCTTGTGAAAGACAAAGATTATTTTGTGCTGATCACCAATGTAGACCACCAGTTTCAAAAAGCCGGTTTTGACAAGCACAGACTTTTCTACACACAAGGCGATTATGGACTTTTTCAATGTTCAGAACCATGCTGTCAGAAGACATATGACAATGAGGATATTATCCGCAAAATGCACGCTGAACAGGAAAATATGCGTATTCCAACAGAATTAGTTCCACGATGTCCGAAATGCGGAAAGCCTATGACCATGAATCTTCGTGCAGACGATAAATTTGTTCAGGATGAAGGATGGTATCGTGCTGCAGAGCGGTATGAGGAATTTCTCCGCAGACACGAAAATCTGCATATATTATTTCTGGAACTCGGTGTGGGGTATAATACGCCTGCAATTATTAAGTATCCGTTTTGGCAGATGACGGCAAAGAATCCAAAGGCAGTGTACGCCTGCTTGAATTATGGTGAAGCTTTTTGCCCAGATCAGATCAGATCACAGGAGATCTGCATCAATACTGATATAAAGGCATTGGTAGACTAAGAGGTTCATTAGCAAATAAGAAAACCACAAAACCAACCATTTCGTGACCTTGTGGTTTTCACCTTTATTCTTCGACTGTGACCTCACTCCCGTTATAGAAAACAAACGTAATGCTCTTATCCCTGTGAACAATAACCTTCTCCACCATAACAGTCCATATGGTGTCCTTCCACTTCGTTAATACAGTCGGCTGCTTTTTCAGAGTGCGTATGTAAAGTGCCATAGCCTTGTCCTGCTGACTTCGGCGTGTACGTTCATCTTGCAAACGTTCTAATTCCGATCTGGCTTTCTCTAGCGTTAGGTCAACTCTTCGTATCTTTTCAAGTATGTTTCCTGTGACCAGACTGTTGAAGCATTATCCTTGACAAGAGCCTTTACAAGCTCAGCATGTATTGTCAACCCAAAATAGTACAGAAATAATTTAGCCGAATGGGAAGCTTTGAATTGAACAGGAGAGAGATAACCAAGAGAGCCGTGAATGCGAGAATTATTAAACCAATGAACATAATCAGAGAGCTCAGATCTTAACTGCTCAAGAGAATCGAAAGATCTATTCATAACAAATTCTGTTTTAAAGATTTTGTATGTTGCTTCGGCAACAGCGTTATCGTAAGGACAACCTTTATGACTCAACGATCTTGTAATTTCAAAAGCATCGATAAGTTCGTCGATCAGCTGATTTTTAAATTCATTGCCTCTGTCGGTATGAAATATCTTCACCTTTGAAAGATTTACGCTGATGCTTAGAAAAGCATCATACACAAGGCTGGCGTCTTTGCGAGCTCCTGCTGAATATCCAATGATCTCACGATTGAACAGATCGATCAGAATACAGATATAACACCATTTTTTCCGAACTCTCACATATGTAAGATCGCTTATTACCACCTCAAGCTGATATCTGTCATTGAATTTTCTGTCGACCTTATTCTCGATCTTTTCTTCATTGCACGATGTTTTATGAACCTTGAACTGCTTGATCGTATAACTTGATACCAGACCGTATTTGTCCATAATACGCCGTATCCTTCGCTTTGAAGCTATGATATTTCTCTTGGCAAGTTCAATTTTTATTTTCCTTGAGCCGTAATTATTACGGCTTTTTCTGAATATTTCTATAACTGCATTTTCGAGTTCGCTGTTAATTTTTCTTGCCTTTTTCTTGTAATAAACAAGGCTCCTCGGAACTCCAAGTTTTCTGCGCATTGCGCTGATACTGTACTTATGTCGATTTGCAAGGATTATTTTGACTTTCGTCCCATTATCAGCGCTGCCTGTTTTAAAATATCAGCCTCCATTTCCAGTTCTTTTACTCGCTTTCTCAGTTCTATCAGTTCATTTTCTTCCGGAGTTCTGTTATCCTTTGCTTTAAACGAACCGGAATTATTGAAATCTCTCACCCATTTCGTCACACTGGATTTTGATACACCATAATCTTTTGCGATCGAATTCGCTGATCTTCCGCTTTTTGCAAGCTGTACTATCTGCTTCTTAAATTCGTCTGTGTAATTCTTGGTTTTTCCTGCTATTCTATTTTTCTCATTTTTTTCTATTATACCATGGCTAAATATTTTCTGCCTAATTTATTATAGACGATACAAGGGTTATGCTTTGAGGAACCGAAAAGCGTAGCCCTTTTTATTTTGGTCGAAACGCAGGCTTGAACCCACTGTTCAACGTCCCGTAACCTCGACCAGCGTAAAACCGCTTGTTTACGTCAAATGACGTAGATAGGCGGTTTTGTTTATGTGCTAAAATATGCGTCAATCATAAAATACACGCCAAAATCATAAATATATGACACGAAATATGACACGAGATTTGTTCTCATCTTTTAATGTAGGGGTGTGTCACTGCTTGTGCATATCTTATAAGAAATCGGCAACTTGATTGTATGTAACGGCGAAAATATGGTGATATTCTTGACAAGTCGGCAAGACTCTGTTAAACTTATCCTAAGCAAAGACTGGGGACGGCACCCATAGAAAATAACAGCGTCGGAGCTAAACCTAAGCCTGTGTTATGCAGGTGCAAATTTAATATGACTGTGCAAGGGGGAGATACCCATAGAAAAAAACGTTATTGTTACAGACGTAAACGGAAAACGAATCGGGGCTACCTATCCCAAGAGGGCTAAGGGGCTTGTTAAGAACGGTCGGGCAGAGTATGTCAGCGACTGTGAAAACGGTACGAATTGTACCATAAGAATATTGGATACTCATAAGCCCACCGTGGATATTACGGAGGTAAATAATATGAGTAAAGTAATTGATTTTGACCCTAGAGATTTTAAGGCAGATAAGTCCTGCGAAAACAATGTTATCGCTAAATATTTTGTGACCGATAATGACGGCAAAAACACTATCGCTTATTCTATCGGAAACTGGGGCTGGGATTGGACGCAGATATGCTGTGACAAAAAGCTTGAGAAAAATACCGATTATGTGTTCAGATTTGTGATCGTAGGCGGTCATTGCGATACAGGTGATGAAACTTCTCGCTTTGAGATATTGCCGATACCTGAGGGCGGTTCCATTGATGACGCTTACGAAAACAGATACACCTATGATCTGGCTCAGAACAGATATAAGCCTGTTCTATGCAAAAAGACTGATGAGGGTATGCTGAGGTTGTTCGAGATACCTTTCAGCACTTTCGATTGCGAGGATTTCAGATTTGTGTTCATTGCTATGCACGCTGTTGCGACGCTTTATGCACCAAAAGAGTTTTCGGCTTATGCAGAATTTGAGGATACAAATTTCGACCAGCTGCGTGAGGAGATCAACGGCAAAAAAGACGAGGACAGTTCCGCAAACGTGATGATGGACTTCACAGGGGCTCACGTCACACGCTCGACTATAACTGACCTGCTTACAATGGCTCGTTTAAGCAAAAGTGAGAATGTTTGTATTGATTTTACAGGTGCTATCATAGAGGACAATAAAGCAGACGATACGCAGGTCGTTTCAGGTGATACCGAGTCCAACGATATTGACGTTGAGCTTTCAGACGACTGAACGTCGCAGGTAAAGATACTTTACTAAAATATTATGATTTTATAAGTGACAGGGAGAACACCGGGGGGTGGTCTCCCTGTTTTGGCTTTTGATATGGGGTGTTGTTGACAAAAACGAAAAATATGGTATAATGCAAGTAGGATAAGTATAGGGTTTTGAAGTAGAGAATGTGCTGCTACGCACCCTTTGGGTCAAAAGAAATGTGGGAAGGGGCACACCCACCAAAATGCCATTGTTTTGAAAGCCGTTTTGAGAGATCAAGACGGCTTTTTTCTATATGATGATTAACCTACACGCTATGGCAAGGCGGTATTTTTATATCCCAATATCGGAACTAAACACCCCATAGAAAAACTCAACCCCACGTTGAATGATATTCAAACACTGGTTTATTGCTTTTTTGGCGATTCTCCTTTATAATAATAGCATAAACTGTACTGTTGATCTTATTTGAATATTGGAGGCTTTTATGAAATTATATATTAGTGAGAATTTGAAACGGCTGTGTAAAGAAAAGGGGCTTACGCAGGAGCAGTTGGCGGAGCGTTTGAGTGTGTCTTTTCAGGCGGTGTCTAAATGGGAGTGCGGAGAGGGGTATCCTGACATTGTGATGCTGCCTTCGATCGCTCAGGTATTTGGAGTGTCGGTAGACGAGCTGTTGGGTATGGAGAAAATATGCAGCAACGAAGATGCTGAGAAAATACTGGCACAGGTGGATATGAACGAGAGCAAGGGTCTGAGAGCGGAAAATGTGGAATTGCTGCGTGAGGCGGTGAAGAGATTTCCGAATAACTACATGATGTTAGCTAAGCTTGCGTCGAATTTGTTTTGTACTGAGAGTAAGAGCGAGGGGGCAGGTCATAAAAAATCGGCGGAGGCTGCTGAAATTGCGGAATATATTCTGGCAAATTGCAATGACAGGAAAATAGTTGACTGGATGAGAATGGATATTTGCTATTACTACTCTTACGCTGGCAACAAAGAAAAGGCTCTGGAGCGTGCGGAGGGGCTGCCTGCTGCTGAAAAAAATACGGTCAAGGAGTTCCTTTTAGAGGGCAATGAAAAGATGATACGTTGTCAGGAAAATATTATTCTTCACTTGCAGGAACTTTGTTATTCGCTGGTTGCGAGGGCTGATGTGAACTTTAATGATGACCCGCAGCTTAAAGACGAGGACAGGATAAAAATTCTTGACAAGATAGTCCAAATATCGAAAGTGATATTTGAAAATGGGGATTATAATTTTCACTATGGGCTTATGGTCGTTGTATATACACACCTTGCTGCGGTGGAAGTACGTTTAAAGGACTACGATAAGGCATTTGAAAATTTGCATAAAGCGTTGGATTTTGCTATTGCCGCTGATGAGCTGCCGGAGAGAGAGCCATACACTTCGCTTGCGGTGAATAAACTTGTGTATGATAAATATGAAATAAATTGTTCAACGCCAACGTTATGCTGCAAAGAGTTGTTGAAGTATCTGAAATGGAGCGTATTCGATGATATCAGAGATACGGAAGATTTTCAGAACATATATTTTAGAGCAAAAGGCGAATAAAAGACAAGGTGATAAAATGTAACGCCGCACAGATCTTGGTCTGTACGGCGTTTTTTATGTATTGATCTTGAAGTTATTTTACTCCATAAAAATTCCTTTTTTGAATGAGAAATAGATCGGTGCTCCAGCAGCAAAGTTTAAAAAGCCGCCTATCACTATCCACACGATCTCTGATGGAATGCTTGAATATGTCACGAGTTGGAGTATCCCGATAACAGCACCTGCTAGACCTGCATAGACAGTCATGCCGAAACTAAGGTCCTTTTGAGGTTTTGTGGCAATTTCTTTTTCATGTATCTTGTTCAAATAAATGATATAGCCGACGCCGAATACGACAGCTGCCAATGCGATCAGTGCGATATAATCTAGCACATGGTGAAAACCGTTTTTGCAAAAATAAATAATGCCTGCCACAAGATATATATTTCTCTTTTTGCGTACAGGGTACCTTTTATATTACTTATGGAAAATCTTTACCTCCTGATTCTTCTTTTATTATAACATGGTTTTTGTGGGATTGTAATATTAGATTGTGGTTTCGGTATAAAGATGCTGTTAATAATTATGAAACAAAATATTTATCTATTATTTACATTTCGAAAACGTTATACTAAGCAGCCAGCTTAACAAATTGTTGTTTTTTTGTGATATAATTACAGCATAATAAGAAAGTGTAAAAAATACACTTTTGAAAGAATATGGAGGGATATGCTGTGGCTTATTGCAGAAATTGTGGTAAAGAAATCGATGACAATGCAAAGTTTTGTCGTTATTGTGGAAATAAGGTGGGGGTAATTAGTAATAATTCTACACCTGAGTCTGACGAGACAACAAAAGCGGCTGTAGAAGTTGTCGGAAATGAAAATGTGGAAGTTGAAAATATTCAGAATATTTCGGTTGCTCCTGATGGTGGTGCTGTTTTGAAAAAGAAAAAATCTAAAGCACCTTTGATAATTGTGGTGATCGTTGTTGTTTTAGCTGGCTTATTTGCAGCCTTTTGGTTTTTGCTCAAACCGATCTTGTTTAAAAATAATGATGTAATACCGAAAAATCTTTTTAATGACGGCTTGTTAAGTGCAATGTCTGAACAGGGCGGTAAGTGGGGATATATCGACGAAAAAGGAAACTTTGTTATTGAGGCTCAATTTGATGCTGTAACTGAGTTTTCTGACGGATATGCAACTGTATCTGTTGACGGAAAATGGGGAGTGATAGATACTAAGGGAAAATATTCTGTGTCCCCACAATATGACTATATATCAAGATTTTCAAACGGTGTAGCAGTTGTTACTGATTTTGATGTTGATGATGAGGGTTCAGATAAATGCGGACTTATCGATACTAAAGGAAAAATGCTGCTCCCGATAACATATGACGAAATTGGTCCAGACCCTTATAGGGGATTAGATCTTGACGATGATGTGGATATTTTTCCTATAAAATCAGGCGAAAAATATGGCTATGCAAATACAAAAGGCGAGATCATAGTTAATCCTACATATGACTATGGGTATTCATTTAGCGAGGGTTATGCCAATGTTTGCAACAATAAAAAATATGGTTTTATAGATGAAAAGGGTAAGTTGGTCATAAACTGTCAGTATGACAATGCGGACTCTTTTTCAGGAGGTTTCAGCGTAGTGCAAATAGGAGAAAAATATGGAGCTATAAATAAAAAGGGAGAGTATGTTGTTGATCCAAAATATGATGATTTGCGGTGGTTTAGTGAAGGTTATGCTGCATTTAGCAGTAATGGAAAGTACGGTTTTGTGGATACTAAGGGTAAAGAAGTTATTAAAGCTCAGTATGACGTTTGTGGCAGTTTCAAAAATGGGGTAGCTCCTGTTAAAAAATCTGGAAAATATGGACTAGTAAACAATGAGGGAAAAGAAATACTTAAACCAACGTATGATAATATTTACAGTCCATCATATTATGATAAACGATACGCATTTTCATATGGTGGAAAGCTTGGCTACCTTTCTGAAAATGGTGATGTTTGTGTAAGTAATAAATATATTGATGGTTCAGATTTTTACAGCGATGGTTATGCAATAGCAACTACAGATGACAAAAAGGTTGCGATAATAAACACTTCAGGCGACATAGTTAATGATAAAAAATACTATGGTTTGGCTGGTAAAATATCGAATTATTGCCAGTATGATGGCTGCCTTAACACAGTGTCTATATCTGACAGCGATGAATTGGGTATTACTAAGCCTGATAAATATTGCAGTCAGGAGATCGCAAGGAAAATATATGGAGATGTAAACAGTGAAATCGCTGATATGATCGTTAATGGAGAGACAATCACGGGAGATGTACCATACAGTAACTTAGTTGTGAAAATGGTTGATTGTTCAGACACGAATGCTACTGATAAACTAAGTAAATGTGTAGTAGATAGCTGCAATGGTGTTTGGAACGATCAAAAAACCAAAGGATATGCTATAGTTTGGTATTTCACCGATACAGGAGAATGTACTGTTTTCTGGGGACATGATGAAAAAAATGATTTAAATGTAGGTGCATATTCATCAGTTTCTGGTTCATTGCAAAATGATGCTAAAGGAATGTCGCTTGATGATATTTACAATATTATGATAACGAACTAAGGATATTGAATATACAAGAACCCTGCATGGATTTGCAGGGTTCTTTTTTCGATTTAAAGCACGGTCATCAGCTTACGATAAAGATCTATGTGCTATCATGACACGAAATAAGGCATAATTGTGCTGCTTTGTGCCAACAAGTTAAATCATTTTGTTGAAAATCCTCAAATTTTGTTGACAACTAGTGCAATTATAGTGTATAATTTTCCTGCAGAGATTTTCCATGCTCGCTGTGTTGGTGTGCGTGATAATAGTTTGGATTGTCGTGAGAAAAAATATTATCGTGTTAGAATTTTAAGGGGAAAATATGGGCTTTGTTGGGATAAAGGTTGCAAGTACTGATTTTAATGCAGCTATAGTAAAAACGATAAGGAAATATAGGAATATCCCGATCGCTGAGGTCAAAGATTTAGTTCAAGATAATGATTATTTGTTCACTTGCAGTTACGTTGACCCTGATGGGATAAATATGCTTCTTCAAATATATCATGATTTTTGCAATGTGGACATTCAGAGTATCATTTGTGAGAATGACAGCGTTACTTCTGTACAAAAGTTGAATAACTGGCTTAGTTCGCATGGGGAGACTGTAAAGCAGGTGGAGGAAGATCTAGATAATGAATCGCTTGCTGAGGGATAGGGTGAAGGGCAATAGACTTTTAAAGATGTATCATATAGTGAGAACTTGTATCTGACAGGGAGAAATAATTATTATGATAGATAAATACGCTCCGATAATCCCATACAAAGAAATGGGTAATATCAAGTTATATTCATCATTAGCAGAACTTTCTGATGTTATAGCTGTTTCTAAAGAATATGTGCTAAATGATTTTTGGATAAGATATGATGTGGGTGACATTCTGTCGCTGTTTTTTCACAGGAGAAACAATAAGTTGTTTAAGATGACAACTATGGCAGGATACTGTGGCTATCTTTTTGGGAAGATAAATGTTCAAACGTCTGAGGACGACATAAAGGCGTTAGATGATTCCTTTGAGTATGATGAATTTGATGAAGTATGGGAATCAAACAAAGGCGTTTTTATCGAGATAGACCCTGCGACCAACAAGGCAGCATGGATAACCATATACATAAAAGAAATGGATAATGATGACTTTGAAGAGGCAAGGTGGTGACTTGTTCACCTCGCCTTATCATGCTGAACAAACTGAGCCATGTGACAGAAAAACATTATGGTGATATTTAAAGGAGATAAAGAAAAAGTATGGATCTGATGAAGAATATCGAAGAGCATTATCTAATGAATTGGGGCGGATACTCAGAGTGTATTTTTAATGACAAAGAACCTATACATAAAATATTGCCTATGTTTAAAGTATTGAAGTTTAAACCAAACGAAAAAAGAAATTCGTGGATATATGCGACCTGTGGAATGTCAGGAAACGATAAGGAACAAGGACTGGAATTATTTATACTAGCTCCAACCGAGAACGACTTTTTAATTAATTTGCTTGCAGCTATAGCACATTATTACGCTAACGGAAATATGCTTGGTTTAGGACACACAGTTAATTTTGGCTGTGCTTGGTACGAAAACTCTAAATGTGACCATGGTTTAATTTCATTGCCTTACTTAGATGGACCAGAACTTGAGTGGTTAGAAACTAAATCTATGAACATTAGGTTTTTATGGCTTATACCAATAACTAAGGAAGAATTACGATATAAAAAAGAAAATGGCTTAGAAACATTAGAAAATATATTTGAAGAAACTGAATTTAACTATATTGATCCATTTCGTGACAGTGTAGTATGAGGCTAACGTCATTTCAACAGACCCTGAAACATTTGAAACTGCTGAGAAAACAGTACTTGAAACTTACATAAGAGAAGATTCCAAACTAATTCATCTAGTTATAAATGGCGAGGAAGTTGTTACTACTGAAACCCACCCATTTTATGTGAATGATCGTGGCTTTGTCAATGCAGGAGAACTTGCAATCGGAGATGAACTTCTTGATGTAACCGGAAACATTCTTTTAGTTGAAAATTTTGCTATTGAGTTGACAGAGAAACCTGTTACAGTGTATAATTTTCAGGTGGAGGATTTCCATACTTACTTTGTTGGCGAGTGCGGAGTTTGGGTTCATAATGCCTGCACGAGAGAGCAGTTGGCTAAAAACAGCAGCGATGGAAAGAAGGCTCAGGAACTAAGACATCAAAAATTGCTTAAAGAACACCCCGAAACAAAACAGGAAATCACTATAAAACCATTCGATAACGATGGCAATTTGGTGGATTATAATGTTAGAGTAGATGAAATAACAAATGATTTTTTTAATGAGGTAAAAGCATCAGATACAGCTCCATATACCAAAAATCAAAAAAATGGTTATAAATTGTTGCAAAGAAATGGTGGCATGATAAGAGGAAAAGGAAAAGACGGCTTTTTAGGCGGCACTATACTTGGACCTTTAAAGGGATATACGACAAGGAATGGTATAACTCGCTCCATTCTAGATGATATGAATTTAATAGGAGGTAACTAATGTCTGTACTTGAGAAAAACAGTATTGATTACATTTATGTTGAAGATAATCATATAATTATGGGTATAAGTGACCATTTAACATGGCAGGAAGAAGCAATAGTAGCACATTGGCAATTGCTTCAAGATAAATTAAAAAACTATATAGGCTTTATAAAATCAGGACAATTGTTTGAACAATATCCTGAATTTGATAAACAGCCTTGTATTAAAATTTTCTTTTCCCAAAAATGCCCAGATGTTGTCGATAAATATTTAAATAAATTAAAAAAATATTATAACGAATTACAATGTGATTTGGTATGGATATATGATCCGCAGGAAGATTAACTAAAATCATCATAAAAGTCCTACATAAGAAAAGATCCGAAACTCATTCATTTGGTAATCAACGGTGAAGAAATCGTTACAACTGTTGACCACCCGTTTTATGTAAAAAATCAAGGCTTTATCAAAGCAGGAGAACTAATAGTTGGCGATAAACTTCTTGATGTAAACGGAAACATTCTTTTGGTTGAAAATTTTGATGTTGAGTTGACAGACGAACCCACTACGGTGTATAATTTTCAAGTGGAGGATTTTCATACTTACTATGTTGGTAAGAACGGGATTTTGGTTCATAATGCAGATTACTCCACAGTTGTTACACCCGATATGGAAAATAAAATACTTGAAGGTGAACGTGTAGGTTCTTCCAACAGAATTAAGGGTGGACATTCACCCAAAATAAATGATGCTAATCCTAAATATTCAGTAGAAGTACAACAAACATTCCCAGATGGAACTAAAAAAATTAAATTCATAACAGAGTTTCCAGATGGAAATGTATCCAAAATTAAAACAAGCACTATTTTCCCGGATAACTGGTCTGATGCTAAGATTATTGATAGTATAAAACAAGTTGGAGATGGCGTTCCTATTGGTAAAAGAATAGCCGACAATTCGTGTTTATATAGAGATATTATCGATGGAGTTCAAATAGAAGTTATAAAACAAGGAAACAACGTAATCGCAGGATATCCAACAGGTGGCGGAACAACTGGCTTGCCAACTGGGTTTACATCCAAATAGGAGGAAACTTATGTTAAATGAATTTGAAGAATACATAAAAGGGAATTTTTCAGATGATTATTGGTATGATGACGCATTATTCTTATGTGAAGATTTTCTAAAACATTTTTCAGATTTAGAATGGACTTTACTAATTTCTAAAATGCAAAATTATGATATTCAAAGTCAAGTACGGCTTGCAGAATGTTTGGCAGATGTTAACAATAAATATAGTGTTAAGATTCTGATAATATTAACTCAAACAGAAAATAGTAATTTATTAATTACTTGTATTGATTCGTTAAGAGATGCAAATTTTTCTTTGTTAACTGTTGAAGAAAAGCATAACGTCTCAATAAATGCCAAAAAAGTACTAATAAGTTGCTCCGAAATGGAGAAGAAAGTTATTCGTAATTTTTTAAACAAAATACAATCCTCACAATAATGTGGAGAAATTTGTAATGAATAAGAATATTATCAATCTAGTAAGTAAGATGGATTTAAATAAGTCCGCTGATGAAAAAGAAATAATGGAGGTAGAGAACCGCATTGGCGTTAAGCTACCTATTCAATATAAAGAATTTATGTTGTATTCAAATGGTGCAGAAGGTGAATTGGGTGAGAATACATATTTGGTTATATGGCCTATCGAAGAAATCACTTCATTAAATGAAGCATATGCAGTAAATCAATACACTCCTGGAATCCTATATTTTGGTTCTGATGGTGGAGATATTGCATACGCATTTGATACTAGAAATGAAAATGTAACAATCGTTAAAATTCCTTTTGAATCAATTCATATTGAAGATGCACAACTGTGCGCATATGATTTCAATGATTTTATAGAAAAGATGTATAATGAATAGTCATTGATTAATTAAAACATAGTTTGCATTTGTAGAATTTAATCAGAAACTTCACTCCAGTAAATTGTATAATGGATTCCAAATGGGCGTTAGTGCGCTATCCATTTTTACAGGCGGTATGAGACAAGGAATGTCGCAGGTAACTCCGTCGTGCTTCGTTGCTGGAACAATGATATTGACAGCAATAGGATTAGTTACTATTGAGAATATTAAAGCAGGAGATAAAGTCATTTCGACAGATCCAGAAACATTTGAAACTGCTGAAAAAACTGTACTTGAAACATACATAAGAGAGGTGAACAAACTTGTTCATCTTACAATAAATGGAGAAGAAATAATCACGACATTTGATCATCCGTTCTATGTAAGAGAGCGAGGATTTGTAAATGCTTGTGAACTTTGGGTAGGTGCTCAACTACTTGATGTAAACAATAACATTTTAGTTGTAGGAAATACTCGTCTTGAACTTGCAAAAAATCCTGTTAAGGTTTATAATTTTCAGGTAGAGGACTATCATACTTACTATGTTGGTGAGAATGGGGTTTGGGTTCATAATGCAAATTGCAAGTTGATAAAAAATGATGACGGTACATATGATGCTGAGCTATCATATAAAGAGGATTGGACACCAGAGCAACGAGCAGAAGCCGATGCAAAATGTAAAGCTATATCGGATGCTGATACTGTAAAAACTAAGGTTGAAAGAAATGATTCTCCGTCTGTAGAATATAAGAAGGCATTTGGAAAAGATTCGATACCAGCTGGCAAAGATATTGATCACACAATAGATTTACAACTTGGCGGAAATCCTGATGTAAAAGTTAATGGAAAGCCTTTGGATAAAAGTGTAAATAGGAGTCTTGGCAAACAAATAGGCTATTTGATTAAAGATTTTGATTACGGTACAATAATAAGGAAATTTACAATGGTCAATCGACAATAAATTATTGAGGAGTGTTAATTCATGTACGAAAATTTTAACGAATTCATTAAGAATAATGAAAAATTGGATATTAAAAGCGAAAGAGAGTTTTTAGAGGTTTATAATGGTAAATCATTCTTAAATGGGCTATACAGAATCCATAATCTAGAAGATAGAGAAAAATGGAATGAAATAATAGGTAAAACATTTCCGCCAGCAATGGGAAAAATAATGGTTTTTGGCTATGATTGGCTAGGACGGAGTTTTGCAATTTATAATGAGACGGATACAGTACTGATGTTTGAGCCAGGAACAGGTGAAGCCTTTGATACTGATTTTAACTTTTATGACTTTCACAATAAAGAAATTCCCACTAATCATTTGGTATGCTTAGCTTCAGAGTATTATGAAAAGTGGCGTAAGGCAAATAACAATTATATTTTACCGCATAACAAGTGCGCAGGTTACAAAGTACCGCTATTCCTAAATGGAAAAGATGTGGTGGAAAATCTTGAAATATCTGATATGGAAGTATATTGGGAAATAATGATGCCATTGATAAATCTTTAACTAGTTACTTACGGAGAAATAAAAATGCCAAGCAACCAAGAAAAAGTCTCACAGCTTTTAGCCGATTCGCATTTCGCATTCATAAACAGCCAAAACAGCGAAGCTTTGCATCTGGCGAACGAAGCGATAAGACTTGCTCCCAAGAATCCTGACGCCTATCAGTGTGCCGGAAATGCATATATGTCTCTGGGACAGTACGAAAAGGCAGTTGAGAGTTATAAAAAAGCGGTCAAGATTGATTCGAATAACGGCAACAGATATTTTAATTTAGGATATGCCCTTGCCACTAACGAGAAAGCTGCGGAGGCTGTAAAAAATCTCGCAAAAGCTGAGGAATTAGGCTGTTCGCCCGAGAATACGGTACAGCTGTATAATCTGCTCGGAATTATCTGTTTCGATATTGGAAGATATAAGGACGCCCTTGTAAACCTCGAAAAGGCGGAGCAGATAATCGGCGTAGATATGGATATCATGAAGCGCAAGGTTATCATTTACGGTATAAAGAATGATATCCGCAACGGACTTTTGATCACTAATCAGATGAAACTTGTCGCGCCGTCCGACTACACTGGCTATCAGCTTGCATTTAAGCTGCTGTGTCAGGCAAACCGTCTCGATGCCGCAGAACGAGAACTTGTAATGGCTAAGAAATATGCTGAGCTTTCAATGGATTACTACTTTGACTGCATGACATTTGAGATTCAAAAGTATCAGACCGATAAGGACAAGCAGAGATATAACAAGGCTCTTACATTTATTGAAGAAGCCTTGAAAACGTTAAAACCTACGTCTACAGAGGTGATCGAAAGCTATATCAACGCCGCAGAAATATATTTGCAGCTTGAAGATCCCGATAAAACCATTGACTGTCTGAATGCGGCACAAAATCCTGCCGAGTCATATAATCTCGGTTTTGATGTCATTGATAAGGAATTTGAGCCTGTTAATCTTACAGAATATGATGTTGAGGAAATGATTGAAGCCGATAAGGAACGCATTGCTGAAAAATACGGCGATTATGGTCTGGAAGAATTGGCTGAAAGCATTGAACCCGATGAAAACGGGGCAAGAGAATATCTTACGAACGTTGAAGATGAAACCGATACCGAGGAAACGGCGTACAAGCTTGACGAAACGGAAGAAATTGAATTGACTCCCGAAAATATAGATCAGATCAATCGTCTGTATATAGGAGCATATACTCTGAAAAAGGAATTCAATAAGGTGATCGACTATGCAAGAAAACTGCAGAGCAGCGAAAGCGTTCAGAATTCATACATAGGAATTTACAGCGAAACAAACGCCTACAAGGAGCTTGGCTCGCCTGAAACAAAGCAGAAGTATGAGGAAACGATAAAATACTTTAGAAACTCTATGATCAAAAATCCAAGCGATATGGCGGCCGTGACATTCCGTATTCAGTGCTATATGGATATTGGTCAGTACGATGAGGCGGAGCAGCTTTGTAATCTTCTGGCTAACGAACTGAGAAAGCCTTTACTCGAAAAAATAGAGGAGGCGAGATCCGTTGACTCTTGAACAGGATATTAAGCTGAGCAGTGAGGCTTTTAAAACTGCGGCGAATGAAATGTCTGCTTTAAAAACAAGAGCTGAAACGCTTAAAACTACGCTGGAACAGATGTATAATGACCTGACAACGGCTTTGGATACGCCGGCCGGAAAAGAGATCGAGATCGAGGCAAAGGACGTACTTATCAAACCGATAGACGACCTTATCCTTGTAATTGACCAGATGTCAAAAACACTTGATGATATAAAAGATACCCCATATTATCAAGGCGTGTTTGATAAATATGAGCAACTGATGCAAAACATTAAATTCAATTAATAGGAGGCTTTTACTATGGCAATGGGAAGCACTGGTACGGTAAACGTAACACCGGATATGATCAAAAGTGCATTAAGTGCAATCGAAGAGTATGAAAATACGGTCAAATTACTGTTTTCAACTCTTTCAAGCACGATGAGTGAATTGATACCTGGCAATTTCAGCGGAAATGCAGCACAGGGATTCAGAAAGTTTTTTGATGAAAATATCGCAAAGCTTGCAGACACGAATGACGAAAGTGCGGGAGTGTCACAGATAATCAAGCTTTTGAGGGAAATAGTTAACGGTATATCTGATGCAATACCAGAGGACTCTAAAGGTCTTGATGATCAGCTTGCAGCGGAAAATACAAAAGCAATGGGAGGTAATTAATCATGGCAGGGTGCAGGATAGTAAATCAGGGAGTGCTTTCGGCTCTTGATTCGATTGAATCATGCCGCTCTTCTTATGAGAAAGCAGGTCAGACACTTATCAGCTCATTGACCAGTGCTATCTCAGATATGGAGGGTGCTGCAAAAGATGCGTTTCAGGATTTGATCAATAATAAAATCAAGGAATTTGTAGAAACAAGTTTGCCAGAAGCAATCAAAGGTATGCATACTCTTCTTGAAGAAAATAGAAAGAACTTCGAAGAAGTCGACCAGAAAATAGCTGATAATATAAGCGGCGGTTAAGTACATAAAAGCACAGCCTGATATTGCTTTGTATCAAAGCTTTTAGGCTGTGCTTATTTTTATCTCGGGAGGTATACAAATGGCTTTTAAAATACTTAATGAAGAAGAACTGTCGCTGCTTACTGACGAGCAGATAGCATGCTATCAAAAAGAACTTGATATATATAAGCAGAGAGAGGCTTTTGTAGAAAAACTTACGAAACTTGAAAATGCAGAGATCAAGCCGTACAAACCAAATCTGAAATCAATCGATATTATCAGGGAAATCGAGTTTGCACCTTTCATAAGTCCTGAACAGAAAAGGCTCAATATGAAACCTATGCAAAAGCCTGAACTTCCTGATGATCTTATCGGCAAAGCGAGCGAAAAAATCAATATATCGGAAGTAATTAAATCAAACGCTGTTCTTAAAGAACAAATTGGTTTCAATCATAAACTGTTTTCAAAGGCTAATAATTTTAAATGTTATGAGCAAAAGCAATATGTATTACACAAACTATCAAAACCTGTCATACCCGATACGACCTTTACTAGATTAGAGAATGTACTTTTGAAACCGGTAAATATCAAAAAAACTGCCAAGTTAAATCTGCATGAGTTTATTGCTCCTGAAAAAAACAAGGTTGTTCTTTCAAAAGCAGAAATTTCGAAAATTAAAATAGGAGCTTTTGTACCACCTGAAAAACCTAAGCTTGACTTTGCGGTTAATGCAAAACCTGAAACGGTGATAAAACCCTTTGAAAAACCCGAATTTACTTTGAAAGCTTTTCTCGAAGTTCAAAAAGTAAACGTTAATATGCCGACTTTCCGACAGCCGGAAAGAAATAAACCGGATATCTCTGTTAATGTGAAATCTGATTTTAAAATTAGAACGTTTAAAACGCCCGAAACCACAGTTACTGATCTACCTCAAATAAGAAAAGCTGAAGTTGAAATAGGCAGTTTTCAGCCTCCTGTGCAGCCAAAGCTTGATATTAAGCTAAATTTTGTATCTGACGTTGAAGTAAAGGCATTTGAGAAACCTGAATTTGAAGCGGTTAAGTTGCCTGTGATCCGCAAGCCTGATGTAAGTCGTATAGAGTTTCATGCTCCTGAAAAACGAGAGATCAAGCTTTCTGCTATCGCAAAACCAAGTATTAATGTCAAGCCATTTAAAAAGCCGCAGGATATTAAGACAGAGCTGCCTGAGTTTCCGAAAGTGAATATAAATATAGGAAGCTTTACAAAACCTCAGGAGATCATACCAAAACTAAATGCAAAGGTAAAAACATTTAAACCGATAACAAATTTTAAGAAACCCGAATTAAGCCGACCTGAGCTGTCTGATATAAAAGTTTGCAAAGGTTTTGAAACAGGAACAGAAGCACAGGACATACTTTCCATGCTGAATAAGGAAACTACATTATGAAAAACAACGAAATAATGATATCCGCAAGATTTGAATTTGACGATAAGAGTAAATGTCAGGAGCTTTCATTTCTTGTTCTTAAGGATATTACCCTCAAAGCTTTTATCGAGGCTTTGTATTACGGATTAAAAAAATCCCCGGATTATGAGAAATGTTTCGAGTTGCTTGAGCAATATATCAAAACCAGAAAAGAACTTCAGGTGCTGTATACGGCAAAGGGCAGCTATAATGTGATAGATTTTACAACAGATGTTGTGAAAGACGGCGAAAAGGTCAAAATTTATAATGCAGAGCTTGATAAGTTGGGTTTTGCAACCTCAAGCTGCGTCCTGTTTACGATGAATGAGGAGATCAAGCCGTCTTATTTGTTTAAAAAAGAAGAGAACAGCTATATCTTAAAAGAAAAAGATACGCTTGAATATAATATAAGTACTCGCAGACTGAATGTCATTGAATCCTCGGTAATAGACATAATTCCGCCCAATGATATGCCCCAAAAGGATAAATCATCGCTTCTAGATGTTCTTATTCCCACCGTGCTTTCCACAGGAGGAATGCTTGGTGCACGTTTTCTTATTATGAAACTTGTGCCGAGTGCTTCGTCTATGGGCAATACTATGCTTCTTATGTCGGGTGCAATGGGAGTAGTATCTTTGGTTACTTCATTCTACAGCTTTATGAAAAAAAGGACCGACTATAAAAAGAACGTTGAGGAATGGAAAAACAACTATGAGAACTACATTGCCAGAATTATCAGAACAATAAAAGAATGGCAGGAAAGCGATATTGTATATCTGAACAGCGTGTATCCGAATATGGATACATTGTTTAAGAATACTGCCGAGATCAACGGTATTATTTTTTCAAGATCTCAGAACGATAATGATTTTATGAAAATATCGCTTGGCACTTCTGATGAGGTAAAGCCGCTTTTTGAGATCAAAAGCGAGAAAAAGGATAATATCTTTTACGATATTTATTACAAAATACGTCATAACAAGGATGAGATCGAAATAATAGTTCCGACAAAGAAAAAGAACAGAAAGCTGAAAAAGCTTTCTCCCGAGGAAATAGCTGAAAGGGAGCGAAATAAGTTCCTCCTTACCGACTTAGCGTACAATTTTGCAAATAAAGGCGTGGACACTAAGAATGATAACGAGGTTATCGGCTTTAACTATCTGAGAAGCGACAGCGGTAAAAAACCGCCTTTGCTGATAGATTTGAAAAACTGCGGAGCCTTGGGCGTTATATCAAACGATGTGCAGACGTCCCATCGCTTTATTCAGCACGTCGTTTTTGAATTGGCATATTATCATTCGCCAGAGGATCTGCAATTTGTTTTCTTTTTCGATAAAGAGGACAAAATTGAGAAACAGAATGAAATACTGAAAAACTATAAGTATCTGCCTCATACGAATGAACTGTTGGACGGAGTTTCTCAGTTTGTATTTGATAAGGACAGCTCTGGTATAGTTTTCGGACAGCTTCTCAGTATTATGAACAGCCGCTCAAACAATAAAAAAGAAGATTCCGATGAATCGGTATCGGACGGTAAACTCACGCAGATAGTATGCGTGGTTTTCTGCGATTACGATATTAAGGAAACAGGCTTTTCAAAGTTTCTGCCGGAAGTCCCGAAAGAGGGCGAGCCTTATGTTAATTCACTTGGTCTTACCTTTATTTTCATTCAGCCCGTAAAGGATATGCTTCCAAAATACTGCGGGAATATAGTCAATATCGACAAAGATAATGAAAAGGAAAGAAAAGTCAGCCTGAGATATAACGTTCTCAGCAGAGAGACCTTGAATGTTTTAAGCGAGGACAAGGGCGATAAAACCAAGGCAAATGATACTGATAAATTGATAGAGTATAAATATTTTCAGAACAAGTATATGTTTGGTCCAGAAAGCTATGATGATAAGTTTGATCTTGCATTCAGACAGCTAAGTGCAATTTACTATACTCGTATTGCAGAAAATGGCAAGGTTCCCTCTATGGTTACTTTGTTTGAGCTATACGGATATAATTCCGAGAAAGTCGAAAACGGCGAAGTAAAATCAAGCATACGAAAGAGCTGGGAGGATATTGATAGAAATGACGTGACAAGAAATCTTCGTGTTCCAATCGGTAAGCATGAACACGGCACAATGTATCTAGATCTATACGAAAAGGCAGACGGACCTCATATGCTTGTTGCGGGAACTACTGGTTCAGGTAAATCCGAAACAATAATTACATACCTTATAGGACTGTGCATGAAATTCTCACCTATGGATCTAAATCTTATGCTTGTTGATATGAAAGGCGGCGGCTTTTCCGATCGTTTGGGAGATCTACCGCACTGCGTCGGAGTAGTAACGGATACGGCAGGAGAGGATGAGGGAACATCTGCTGCGTATATGCTAAAGCGTTTTCTTGAAACGCTTAATGCTGAAATAAAAAGGCGTAAATTGTTGCTCTCAAGTTTCGGAGTTGATAATGTTGATTCGTATATCAGAGCATTAAGACTTATCAGAAAAATAAAGGAGCTTGAATCCGACGAGGAAAACAGTGAAGAAATCAAAAAGCTGAAAAAGAAACTTAACAATAAGCAGCAAGAAATTTTGAGTAAGGATCTGAGTGAGCTTTCACCATTGTCGCATCTTGTCCTCGTTGTCGATGAATTTACTGAGTTGAAACGTTTTTCAAGCGAGAGCAACGATGTCGATTTTATTGCTGAGATAACGACTATTGCTCGTGTGGGACGTACATTAGGATTTCATATCATACTTGTGTCACAGAATATCGAGGGAGCTATAACCGATGATATCCGTGTAAACTCCAAAGCAAGAATATGTCTTAAGGTAGCCACAAAACAAGCCTCAAAGGAAATGATAGGAACTCCTGCCGCCGCTGCTCCGACTATGCCCCTTAACGGACGAGCTTATTTGCTTGTTGGAACGGGTGCGAGATTTGAGTATTTTCAGTCTGCATACACTGGAGCTAATAAAAATCTCAATATTGATCCGGCAGTCTTTGTTACTCAAGCAACAAATTCAGGTAAATTCAACAACGGATTCTATTCCTCCAAAAAGGACAATATTATAGAGAAAAAACGCAGTGAAAATGTTAGTGAGCATGATACTCAGTTGGCTTATGTTGTTAAAACCATTATTGAAATAGGAAAAAACATGGAGAAACCTCGTCAAATATTTTTGCCACCTTTGCCGGGCGTAATTACGGATAAAACAGATTGGGAGGGTTTAAGTTGAGCAGAGAAAAAATTCTGTGTACTTTGGGCAAATTCGATATACCAATAATTCAGATGCAGCCGACTTTTATCGTTGATCTGCTGGATTCCAATCTGATTTTGTTCGGTTCTGCTATGAGCGGAAAGACGAATTTCATTAAAAACCTTGTCAATATTCTTCATAAACAATATGACGAAGATCAAGAGCAGATATTCATTCTTGATTTTGGCGGAGCTTTGTCAGAATATCGCAGCATGCCATTGGTATCTGCATATTTTGATAATTCCAACGAGGAATATGTGAAACGTGTTTTCAAGTTAATGGATAACATATTAAAAGACAATATCAAGACCCTGAACGGTAAAAACTACAGAGAAACTACAGAAAATCAGCCTATACATACAACTTTTATTATCGACAACGTAAACGCCTTTATAGATGAATCCAGATATACTGCATATCAGGAAAAGCTTGCAAAGCTTTGCAGAGACGGTCTGTCAAAAGGAATTACCATTGTGGTCACGGCGGGAGAAACCAAGGGATTGAATTCATATATGGGCAGTTTTAAGCAGAAAATCGCATTTGAAATGCCAGCAGACAAGTATGCTGACATATTCAATGGTAAGGTCGACGCTATTGGTAATAATCCTGGTCATGGTTTTGCAAATGTAACAGTAAAACCGGAGGGTATTACGGGTACGTTTCGTATGAATCTGCCGTATGAAGTGCAGTGTTTTAAAGCTCAGGCTCTTAATGAAATCAGTAATAATGATAAATCGCTGCCATTTCAGACTGCATTAAGAAAAAAATTCGATTTTGATATTGATACACAGGAATATGGGAAGCACGTTAAAAAACATTTGACTTTTCCGAAGGAGCTGACCAAAGAGGACTATATACGGCTGAAACAGAAACCGAATATTGAAGAACAAGCCAAGCTTCCTGTAAGCGTAGGTCTGGATTATGTTGATTTCTGTCCCGTTACAGTCGATCTGGGAAAATCCCATGTTATCGCAATTTACGGCAAAAAAGAATTCGGAAAGACCAATCTTCTGAATCTGCTGATCAACGGTCTGGTAGAACAGAAAGATGACATACGTCTTGTATTTTTTGACGATGGACGTAATCAGCTAAGCGAAATATATGAAAAATATGAAGCGGTTCGGGAGTGTGTTTTGATAAATAAGTTTGATAAAAAAGATCTGCCTTTAAAGGACGGAACAATTGTAAACAGAAAGCTTTCGCCGCTTCAGCAGTTCTATTTGTATCTCAATGAAAATTACATAGAACTGGATAAAAAGTTTCTTGCGGGAATGTATGGAGTCAGTGAGAACTTGAAAAAAGAGTATGAAAATATTCCCGGCTGCAATACGGATGAAACTCCTTTTACAGTATTCATTATCCAGAGCAAGCTGATATATTTAAACACTCCAGAAGGCAAACGTTTTATTAATTCAATACTTCCACAGCTTACCGCAGTGGCGGAGGAACGTGAGTTTTTGTTCATTTTTTCGGATGTTCAGAAAATAAGCGACGGAGAGCAAAACTCATTTTTCAACAATAATATTTCCACTGCATTTTTGCTTGACAATGTAGCAGAATTTGCAGGTGAAAGAGGTCAGAAAACTATCTTTGGAAATATGGATGTAAAAACGCTTAAAGAAGATTATGCTCGCTGTGAATTAGGCGACGGGTATTGTTATGACATTGAAGCAGATAAACTTGTTAAATTGAAATTTATTAAATATTGAAAGGAGCGGTAATTATGGCAGATTCGGCTTTTGTATCGGCTGATATTGATAAATTCGTACAATTTGAGAAAAAAAGCGAGGAAGCGATCAAAGAATTTGACGCTATAAAGGAGAAGTTTAACGATATAAACACTACACTTCTTAAAAAATGGAAAGGTGAGGGTAAAGACGCTTATAAGAAAGAATCGGATCATATTATGGAGAACATAGGTGGGATAAAGGATATTCTTGATTCCATCAACAATGGAGTGGTCAAAGACACTAAGGACGCTTATCTTCAGCTTGACGAAGAACTCGGAGAGTTTAATAAGAATCCACAGACGGCTGAAGGAGAATAAGATATGAGTAAACCAAGTGTAGGTGAGCTTGACACGAGATTCAATGATAGTCAGACTGAAAAGCTCGAAAAGCTGACTGTACTTAATGAAAACTCCGAAGAAACCATATATAACTTGATTTTTTCTGTTTCCGATAATAAGGATAAGGAGAAAGAATCAAAATCTGTTTAACATATTTATGGAGTAAAGGAGTGAATATATGGCAACTATTACTTTATACGCAGGCAAAGTAAATCAGATGTCAAGGCTGATAAACCACGCAAAAAAAGCTATAAAAGAATATAAGTCTGATTTGAAATCACTGAAATCAAAAGTGCTTAAAATTGACAGCAGCATATGCAATGTTGATGATGTTATCAGCTCGATAAAATCATCAACGCAAACCCAAGAAGACAAGATTGATGCTCTTGATAATCTCAAAAAAGATGTAAATGAGTTTGTTGCCGATGTGGTGCGTATTGACGGCGATGTCGCTGATGCTATTAATCAGAGCAAAAATGATTTTTACGATAAGTATGAATACTTAAAGCCGGACTGTGAAAAAAGCTGGTTGGAAGAGAAATGGGATAGTGCTTGTGAGTGGTGCAAGAAGCATTGGGATAGTTTTGTAGAAGGCTTAAAAGAAATAATTAATGAATTGGCTGCAAAATTTATTGATTTGATAGGACAATTTATTAATACTGCTCCTTTTGCTTTTTTTATTGCGGGATTGGTTATTACTTTCTATCCTACAATGAAATTTATAAAATACTGGACAAAAAAGGATTTGCCAGGTGCAGATCAATTTGTAGGTCTGATAGGTGCTGTTGATGACGATAATGATGGTGTTTACCATATAAGACAAGATTGGTTTCAAAGCTGGGCACCATTGGGATATAATGATGGATATGATAATGTTTTTGATTCAGCAATCAGAGCATCAGGAAATACAATGGATAAAAAGAAATCCGTGGAATTTGAAGTGGATTTTGATGGTGATGGAGAAACAGATAAAACGTATATGTTCTGGTCTTGGAAGGGTGACTATATGAATCTTGGTGCCGGTGCTGAAACCGGAATATATGAATATTATTCAGATACCCATTGGCTTACAGCAACTGATAAAGCAACTGATATGGAACTTACTCTTTACCATAACGGCGAGAAACTATATAGTTATTCTCCCTATGGTGATGAAAATCTTTGGAATAACGGTGCACAGTGGTGGATTACAGGATTTGATGCAAGAACGCAAAATGTTAAAGCAGAGGACTTAGAAGCTATTACAATTATTGATTTTTCTGAAATGGAGAATGGTGAGATTATGTATGAGGCTTTCAAAGATGCGACTGTATCGACAAGGGAAAAAGGTGAAACTGACGAAACTGCAGGTTGGTCATTCTCAGATGAGACTTATACGGCAACATTAGACTGGAAGGAGAAATAATAAATGAAAAAAGTCATCAACCTTATTTCGAGCTTAGCATTGGTGATATCTCTGAGTAGTTGTGCCATTAAAGAAACGCCTATCATAAACGGTGTTGAGTATAAATACAACGATCAGTTCTACGCAGATACGGTAGATCAATTATTGACATACATAGACGATGGGGATAAAGACGGCGTAAAATCCTTACTGTGTAACGGTCTGAAAAATTCAGATGGTATTGACGCTGATATACAAGCGTTGATTGATGGATTTGAAGGCGATATAATTCGCACGACAGAGTATGAAAAGGATACTGTGAGCGCCAGCTCTTCAGGAAAAAATTATACCAGTGCTTTTCTTTCCAGATCATTTTATATTATCACGGATAAGCAAAAATATGGGGTATATATAGCAGTTTGTCCCATCGATGAAAAGCATGGTGATGGGGAAAATCTGGTCGGCGTTTATAACATATCCATAAATACTTTGGATTATGAGTCCGGTGATATCGAGTGTAATACTGCCAATACTATTGAAATTGCAGACCATAACTGCTGCGTTGTTTCCTGTTATGGCGACAGTAGCAGTTATATAGTCGCTCAGACGGGCAATAAGTACGAAGTTATAGATATTTACAGGATAATCAATCCTCAAAGTATTGTAAAATATAATGATATAACCGCATGGAATAGCAGAGATTTTCTGAGCTTTAAGGAAAAATTCGGCGCTCCGTATGCCGAATCTCTTGACAATGACAAGGAACATGTTTTAGCCGATGTATATATGTATGAAATTTCAGACAGCAATAAATATGCGATCGTGGCTGTTGGCAGAGATGACGGCTCGATCAATGCGCTGTCTGTTAAGGATATAGACAGCCAATGGAGTGAAGATAATAAATATGAATATATTTTAAAGAATGAATAGATTTAAAGGCAAGGATCTGAGAAATAAATGAGCAGCGAAATAATCGGAACAAAATTCAAGTACACGGTAGATACATCGTATGGCATAAATCAAGACGGATTTATTGCAATAGGTACGGAAAGCATAGTATACAGGGGACTGAAAACTGCTGATAAAGGCGGTCTTCAGTTTTCCTGTGTTTTGAAATTCAAGCCCAAATATGTTTATGTAAACGGAACGAAAATTGACAGAGTCAAGGTTTTCAAGGACGAGGAACTGAAAATTTTCGAGGATCTTCAGGAATGCAGATCAATAGTCCGTATCTATGACGTTATCGAAAGCCTTGGCGATTTCAGCCTGCCATGCGATAAAATAAAAAGCGGGGTGATAAACGCCTCGGGATATTTCTGCGTTGTTGAAGAATATATCGACGGCTGGTCGCTTGAAGAGTACTGCCGGCAGGAACGGTGGAAACTCAGAAAGATCGAACAGCTTGAAAACAATCTCAGCAAAGTCGTAGATTACCATGAATACACGGAAGATGAAAAGAGCTTTGTTAATCTAAGCTATTACAAGAATTACGACAATGTTCTGAAATATCAGAGCGAGATATTTCAGTTTATGATAAACCTTTGCGAGATACTTGAATTTGTAACGGAAAAGAAAAATATTCTGCATCTTGATATTAAGCCGGAAAATATAATGGTGACCAAGTACGGTAAGGAGCTTGTTTTAATAGATTTCGGAAGATCAAAAAGAATTACCAAAGCCGACAGATTTGCCGTCAGCGATCTTGCAAAAGTAAACTATAATGACAATGAATCCATAGAAAAAATGTATCAGTACGGAACGCTGGGATATGCCGCTCCTGAATGCTATGCTGAAGCGGCGGATGGTTCTCAGTTTCCCTTCAAGCAGCATTTTGAGCCGGGGAAAATGTCTATTGAAAGCGATATATTCTCATTCGGAGCAACTTTCTGGGAGTGCCTGAATATATTCGAGTTAGTTACTAAGAGCGAAGAATTTTCTAAAGAAAGTCATGATTTTTACAAGAATCATTTTCTTAATGATGCAGCATATTGTAGCCGAGATCTGACGATTACTTCTCTGCATTATCATAAAAAGCTTGAGAATATCATAAAAAAGTGTACTAAAGAACGCAACAAGAACTATCTAAATCTTGATAACGATGATTTTTATCACTCATACAGAACGCTGAAAAAGGATATTGAAGAAGCTAAAAATTCTGCTCCTACGATTGTTAGAGCCGAAAATATCAAGGTAAGAAACGCTTTCACTATGTTTGGTGTTATGCTTGCCGTATGCGTTACATTTTTAATGATCTCCATTATTTACAGAGCGGTAGGTTTCGGTATTGCCGAGGATAAATGGGACAGCCTTACAGCAGATTATAACGTTACACAATTTTATAAGCTTGAAACTATAGCAAATGACCTGATCAAAACCGCCCCTAATGGCAAAACGGATGATACATATTCCAAGATAGCTGCGTTTACATATTCCGACGGAGATATTGACGAACAGGAAGCGGCAATGCTTGTGGATTTGCTTGGAAAGATGTCAAATAGTGAGTACATGTGTAGATATATCGACGAATTGATGCAGAATGCCAATACAAAGAATTTTAAGGAGATTTCAACAGACATTGTGAAACTCAATACAGAGTATAACTGTGCAGGATATGAGTTGGCAAAAGCAATTTATAACACAGAAGTTGGAAAGACTGAGATTATTGGTTCTTATGAAACTTTGAAAAAATACAAGGACGATCATGCGTTTAAAAATGCTGTTATAAAGCTGAAAAATGTGTTGGATAATGACGAAAGCATTAGAATGATCTCAGAACATGAAAATACTACCAGAGTAGAAATAAAAAATTATTTTAAGGAAATTGGGTGAAATATATTATGAGTATTTCAAAAAAGTTTTTTGAAAAGCATATGCTGATTCATTATGTCCTAAGTGCGTTTTTTAAAGCATTATTAGTTTCTGTACTGTTTTTTGCTGTGCTATTTGCATCTTTACAAATAACAGGGAAATACACTGCTGTTGAAAATATGCTTGATTTAAAGTATGATTCACCGTGGATAATAGGACCTCTTCTGATTGCCGCAACACTAGCCGTTCTTTCGTTTATTGTAGGTATGATATTGTATTTGTATAAATACAAAAGAAACAGTTATAAAGGCGAGTTTTACAAAGCATTGGCTGGTGCGTTGAATGAAAATATAAAACAGGGTCGATAATTATGAATTTAAGGGTATTTAATATTATATCCGGAGTCTTGTTTTTTATTTCTTCGTCAAGTTTGCTTATTATCCCATTTCTTGATTTTGATGATAACCTATCTATTTCGGCATATGCTGTCGCTTTGTTGTTCTGGGGCGGATCAATATCGGGAATAATTATTCAAATAATACTTTTTGTGACCTGTAAAAAGTATACTAAAGTCAAGAAGTCGAAAACAAGACAAATAGTCGGAGTTATATTTCTAATATCGGTTTTTGTACTGATTCCTATTATGGCTTTCTGGAGAGATAATGAATTTGCTCTTTCCATAAATTTATTTTTATTACTGTTTTCCATAGAAATATATTTTGTAATAAAAAGAATGGAGTGTTTAAAATGAGAAAAAAATTTCTGTCTGTTTTTATTGCAATGCTTTTAATTATGAATTGCTTCACGTCTTTTGTTGTGATCTTGTCAATAATATTATCGAAGTTTTTTTGGAAGATGGTTTTGCTGATAAAGTAACCGTTGAAGATAAGGAATATGATGGAGGACACACAGCGGTTGTTCATTGTGAAGATGTGAAAATGATAAATGTGCATACGTCAGAAGAAATCAATGGCTATAGCGTTTGGCTTGAGGCTGATGGAGAGTTTGAAAGTAAGGACGTTTCTGATGAACAGAAGAAAGTGACCGTATCAAAATTCCGTCTTGAAGGTAATGATAGGAATAAATTTAAACTTTCAGGAAACTATGATAAAGTTGAAAAATACGCATACATTACTCCAAAAGAATTAAAAGTTACTCCCAAAGAAACATGGATTTATTATGGTCAGAAAATCCCCGAGAATTTTGAATATACCGTTGAACAACCCGAAGAATGTAATGTGGATTTAAATGTTAAAATCGCAGTGCAGGGTGAACCGAAAAATATAGGCGAATATGATTATGTTATCCTTGAACAGACGTCTGATAATCCTAATTATATAGGAAAGATATCTGAAAGCTCCAAATTTAGGATCAAAGAATATTCTCCAGAAGAAAAATATTTACTTAATGATGAAACATATTATTCAAATCATGCAAAACTAACTGCTCCTGACGGTTTTGAAATAAGTTCAGACGGAAATAATTTTAGCAATTATATTATAGTTGATTTAGAGGAAACTACAGTTAATCATAAAAAACAGGTTTCGTATTATTTACGAAATGCTAATGATGGGGCTATAAGCAGGGAACTTAAACATAGTTATTGCTGCAGCACCAGTAGTCCTGAAATTGTAGGTGCTAAAATATCAAAAGTCAAATCTGATAGTTTCTTGGGATCTTTTCCATTTGGAATTGTAAGTAATGATAATGTGATGCTAACAATTACTGCCAAGGGGACAGGTGTAGATCAAGAAACATTAATATATTTAAACGGTGAAAATGGATATAGTCAATATTGTTCAGCAAAATTATGCACAGAAAGTAATGGTGTATATTACTACACTGCAGAGTTTAATATCAAAATGCCCGACAGCAAGTTTTTTAGAAGTAGTTTTGAAACATATGCAAAAAATAAAGCAGGAAGAGGCAACGAAGAAGAGCTTAATATCGAATTTGATAATGAAAGCAGCAATGTTTTAATTCTGGATAAGATTTCTCCAAAAGTTGAGTCTATGCAGATCGTTTATCACAATAATGAAGGTTACGTCGAAGCAACAGGGACTTTAAAAGATAGTGAATCTGGTATTGATACAATAGAATATTTTTGGAATCTTAAAGAAGATAATAAACTTGTAAAATACGGTATAAATGACAATGGAGAATGTGAATATACCAAAGTGCCAAATGGAGACGTTAATTTTTCAGTAAAATTAAAATACGATGATGCACCGATTGAAAAATATCCCTATGAATTAAAATTAAAAATTACGGATAATGCCGGAAATTTCAATGAGGATCTATATAAATACAGCAATGCCGAAAACGGACGAGATACCCAGCCTCCGAATATAGAAATCAAGGGCTTTCGTACAAAGGGTAGTGCAGAATATACGGATTGCGTTAATTTTCTGAAATTCGGTAATTATGCTAGAGATGATATTGAACTTGTGGTCGAAGCTAAAGATATATCTGAAACGGATTATGTTACAGGCGTTGGAAGTGTATCTTTATGTAATGGTGACAGCGTAATTGAAGAACTTAACAGTTCCAATGCAGCGAACGAGTATGTGTTTGTAATTTCAAAAAACACAAGGATCGATAATATGGTCATAAGGGCCGCAGATAAAAATGGTTTCTCTAATACGGCCAATGTAATAGATCAAATAACTGAAATGAAAGAGAATACACTCGTAGTTGAAAATGATCCGCCTGAAGTCTCCTTTGATACTTCTAAATCATCGACAATCGAAGATAATGGAGAAAAGATATATTGGTACAACACAGGCGATAGCATATTTTCTGTGAAAGTGACAGACGTTAATGAGAACGATAAGGTTTGCAGTGGCCTTGCAAGTGTAAAAATTATTGATGAGCATAATGGAATAATTAATGTCTTGGATGATAAAAGTTTTTCTGAAAATCAGGAGAATGATTACAGCTTTTCAACAGAAATATCAAAACTTTCTGAGGGTATACATTATATTAAGGTAGAAACAACTGATAATGCAGGGAATAATTGTGGTAATTATCCTGCCGTAATGGTGATAGGAGTTGATACAAAGAAACCTGTAGGAAAAACATCTATTGAAGGGCCTGAACCAGTTGATATTAATGGTGATAAATGGTTTGACAAAGATCAAATCATAGAATTTCGTGTTGACGCTGAACCAGATGTTTCGGGTATTAAAGATATCACGTTGGACATAAACGGAATAAAAAAGACGTTTACGGAGAATGAAATAAAAAGTAATGAACATGGATATTGTGTCACTGCTGATACAACAGGCATAGAAATTGATGATAAACATAGATATGTTGTATCAGGAACAATTACAAATGTTGCTGGGTCTTGCAGTGAGTTAGCAGTGTGTACTGCATATGTAGATTGTAAAAATCCTGTTATAGAAAAGTTTACAGTAGAGAAAAAGAGCTCTGCTTTAGATAAAATTCTGAACGTGCTTTCATTTGGAGTATATTCAAATGACGATTTGATTTTTAAGGTATCAGTTAGTGATGATATTCATGACAGTGGTATTGATAATGTAAAAATTAAGTACAATGGTATAGATGAGCAGGCGTTGATGACAAGGGAAAGTGATAAGACCTACTCTTACATAATACCCAAAAACGCCAAGGTCTTTCAGAGCAATATTATAGTTACTGCATATGATAAATATGGTAAAAAAAGCCTAAGTTGCCCCAATATAGAAAATGCAGATCAAGGTAAAGGAGTATCCGATAATGTATTCGCTATGATCGAAACTGAAAAGCCGAAAGTCACTATCAGTAAACCTAAAGGCGACGGGATAGTACGAAATGATAAGCAAATCTGGTTTAATTCCAATAAAGATATCAGTATAACTATTTACGATAAGGATTCGGGCATTCGCAGTGCAGATATAAAAGTAAACGGAATTGATGTAACTGCTGATAAAAACGGCACCATAATTCCAAAAATCTCGACAACTGAGATTGCAAAAGTAAGAGATAATGAAAAACATACCTATTATTTTGACACTGACTATTTTACTGAAATTGCAGGTGAATCAGCGGACGGCAGATATGAAGTTAAAGTTAGCGTTGTAGATAATGCGGGAAATGTAAATTCAGAGGATAGCTTTACATATTATATTGATCATATATCTCCTGTTGTGGATAGCTTTGAGTTTATTCCAAAAACATCTGAAGGCATAGAGAAAACGTCCGAATATATTGAACGCTTGGAATATTGTTTTTACTTTAAGAAAGACTTTATAGTTAATGTTCATGTCAACGATGATAAACCATCTTCGGGTCTGAATAAGATAAAGTATCGTTTGGTTGCTTATGACAATGGAGAACAGCAGTCTGAAACGACAGGGGAGTCTTATATTAGTAATGGTATAGGTGAGATACATATTTCGGCTGGATTTAAAGGCCAGATTTTTGTTCAGGCATATGATAATGTAGGAAATTATTCCGATGAACAAACTCCAAAAGCATTTGTTGCGGATGATATTCCTCCTGAAATAAATATTTCCGAAATCGGCGGCAGCAGATACAGCGACGCAAACGGAAACAAGCTCTTTACTGATGATATTGCTGTAACAGTAACAATAACCGATACCAAATCGGGTATCAGAGAAATAGGCTACTATCAGACTTCCGAAATCGACGGATTTGAGAGAAGAGTTCTTGAAGTCGACGGGACAAGTGTTGAGGTAGATTCCGAGATAGGCGACGGATGGATCGTAACAAATAAAGACGTAAATCTTGTAACTGAAATCACTAAAACGTTTATTTTTGATAAAGACAATAACGATATTACATTGGTGTTCGACGCAATGGATAACTCGGGTAATGTCAATGAAATTGTTCAAAGTGAGACATTCACTATTGACAAGACTGCTCCGATAATAAATGTGGATATCAACGGCGGAGTCAACAATACAATTTATTACAATGCAGGAAACAGAGCGGTAATAACGATTGATGTAATTGAAAGAAACTTTGATGCAGGATTGATTCAAACTTCGATTGAAAATGCTTACAATGGAAATATCCCGAATATCAGCTTTCAGGATCTGTCTGCAACAGAACATAGAGCGGTTGTTACTTTCGGTGAAGGAGATTACACTTTTGATATCAGAGGTACTGATCTTGGAGGTCATTCGGCAGAGGTGAATCTTGATTATGAGAAAGTAAGAAGATTTTATGTTGACGAAACCCCACCTGTAGTTGAAGAAAATTTCAGCGATTTTGTAAGTCGTGATACGGACAATTATTTAAATACTAAGAAAACCGCTGTCATTAAAATTACCGAGCACAACTTTGATCCTAGCCTTGTCGGTTTGAAAATACTGAAAAAGGATGCGGGAGCAAAGCATAACGAGAATGATTTTACTGATGTCACATACTCTATGGTAAGTATGGCAGATTGGTCTGGTGATATTGATACACATACGCTCTCAATTATATTTGATGATGATGCTGTATACCGTGTTGAAATATCTCCGTCAGATCCCTCCGGAAATACTTCCGGCTATAAAAGCTCAGAAATCTTCGAGATAGATACGACACTTCCCGTTGTATCATCAAAAAATGGTATTCTTGTCGATGAAAAGAATGCTCTGAATTTTCTGGATATATATCCATATGAGAGAAAGGACGAGGCAGCCCCGACGGTCGAATTTACAGACGTAAATTTTGATCATATAAAGTATGACCTTACTGTTTATACGCCTGAGTATACAAATGGCAGAGAACTTTCGGAAGTAAAGCCTGTTAGTGTATATCTTGACTCTGACAAAGATAAAGTGGGCATATTTAAGGGGAATTTATTCACTCTACCTGATTTTTCTAAAGACGGTGTTTACGCATTGGAACTAATAGCGGTAGATAAAGCTGGTAACGAAAGTGTTCTTAATTCAAACACATACATGAGAATCGTGGACAGCGATGTTCTTGCGTATATTTCAAACAGCAATGCAGCGGAAAAAACAGGCTGGTACTCATTTCAATATGAAAACGGAGAACCTATAAGCAAGCGTCCAGATAATTTTAGCGACATAGATATTGTTGTTCTTGCTAAAACAAATTCTCAAACCGATATAGTTCTTAGAGATTACAATGGTGAAGAAAAGAATACCGATCTGCAGGCTCAGACTGATAATAGTATGTATGGTGTAAGTGTTTACAGATATACTTTGAAGTCAGATTATTTTAAGGAAAACTTTCAAGAAGATACAGATACAGAACTATATTTGTCTGTAAAAAATGAAAACGGAAGGATCGATTTGGGCAAAATGCATATTGATAATATTCCGCCTTCGTGTAATATTCCTAATGATTTGAAATCATGGCATTGGTATTATGGAAACGAATCTCGCACAATTACTGTTACAAATATAAGCGAGTTACTTGATGAAACAAGGTGTAAAGTATATGATAATGGTAAAGCGATTGATTTTACTTACTCGGCAGCTGAAGATAGCCTGTCGTTTACGCTTAACGGAGGTTGGCATAATGTAGGAATTACACTTGAAGATGTTGCTGGCAACACATACAGTGTTCAGGAGGTCGATAATATTCATATCGGGTATTTTTGGCTGTGGATCATTATAATAGCCTCTGTCATATTCATTGGAATAACTATTACGATAGTTTATTTTGTTAGAAAAAAGCGATATAGTTAAATACATAGATATAAACTTGATATGGAGTATAACAAAAGCTTTTAAAGCCGAAAGTTATACTCCTTTTTCTTTATAGAC
>OHEV01000163.1_pt1 | contig 45966 bp, 38 predicted proteins | sample 1567331 | NCBI WGS metagenome assembly OHEV01 (sample SAMEA3879561, study PRJEB24766) | human gut metagenome | biome: human-associated habitat; feature: feces | place: USA | collected 1985/1987 | reverse complement strand
TATGGAATCAAATAAGAATGAACTAATAAGAAATTATGTAAGAGCAATTCGTGAAGGTAATGCGGCAATATTCGCCGGTGCAGGGCTTTCACGGTCTTCTGGATACGTTGACTGGAAATCTTTGCTGAAGCCCATGGCACGGGATATTGGTCTTGATATAGAAAAAGAATCAGATTTGATTTCTGTTGCGCAGTATTATCGTAATAGAAAAACTCAAGCTACAGTTAGTCAGGTTATAATGGATGCCTTTTCAAAGTCTGTAGAAATCAACGAAAATGTTAGAATACTAACGAGAATGCCTATTTTTACATATTGGACTACAAATTATGATACATTAATTGAAGATGGAATAAAAGAAGCCAATAGAAAACCAGATGTAAAGTCCGAATCTGAACAGCTGTCAACTACTATTCGAGATAGGGATGCAGTTGTTTATAAAATGCATGGTGATGTTGCAAATCCAGCACATGCCGTTTTAACAAAATACGACTATGAAATGTACGAACAAAAGCGTCCGCTATTTCGCACGGTTCTTAAGGGCGATTTGATTTCAAAAACATTCCTTTTTATTGGATTCAGCTTCGAGGATCCTAATTTAGATTATATTTTAGGTCAGATACATTCTCTCTTGGGCGAAAATGTTCATGACCATTATTGCTTCTTTAAACGAGTACAATCTGACCATTATTCTACAGCCGAAGAATATGGTTATGATAAAGCTAAGCAGGAATTGCGTGAAGAAGATTTAAGAAAATATGGTGTACAAACCTGTTTTGTAGATTCATATGATGAAATTACTGAAATATTACAAAATATTGAGTCTGCAGTACAGATGAGAAATATTTTAATATCTGGGAGTGCCTGTGAATTTGGTGCAAGATGGAATAAAGAAAAAGCTGAAAGTTTTGCTAGAGAATTGGCAGCAACATTAGTTAGAAATGAATATAAGATAACGTCTGGATTTGGCTTAGGGATAGGTTCTTCAGTGATAAATGGTGCATTGGATGTTATCTACGATTCAAAATATCGTCACATAGAAGAGCACCTATGTTTGCGTCCATTTCCACAAGGATTTTCAAGTGATGTTGAAAAAGAGAAAAGATACACTCAATATCGTAAAGATATGATAGAAGATATAGGTATAGCAATTTTCATCTTCGGAAATAAATTGGAATTAGATTCTTATGGTAATAATCGAGTCGTTAACGCAAGTGGTTGTAGAAAAGAATTCGAAATTGCTGTTGAAAAAGGGAAAATAGTAATTCCAATTGGAAGTACCGGATACATGGCAAAAGAGATATTTGATGAGGTTAAATCTCAGTGCGAAAAATATCCTTATTTACAAAAGTATTTTAATCAGCTTGAAACCGAAACAGATGTAAAAAAGCTTGTTAATTTGATACTAGATATAATCAACGAGCAGCAGATTATTTGAAATAGTACAATATCTAAGGAGGATAATTATTATGAGACAGGTATTTTTTAGTTTTGAATACAACAAAGATGCTTGGAGAGCATCACAAATACGAAATATGAATGTAGTAAGTGAAAGTTCCACTTTTTCTGATAATGATTGGGAGACTGTTAAATACAAAAGTGATAGTTCCATAAAAAGATGGATTGATGAGCAAATGGCTATGCGATCATGTATTGTGGTTTTAATCGGCAAAACGACGTCTACCAGAAGATGGGTTAAGTATGAGATAGAAAAGGCATATGAATTAGGAAAAGGTATTGTTGGAATATATATTCATGGTTTAAAGAATGAATGTGAAGAGCAGACTGAAAAGGGATGCAATCCCTTTTATAATATATATACTAAAAATGGTGAAAGGCTTTCTAAGTATGTTACTTGTTATGATCCACCATATAAATTAAGTACAAATGTATATGATGATATTTCTAACAATATTGACAATCTTATTGAGAATGCGATTAATAATAAACCACCACAATAATAAGTTTTCTAAATTTAAGATAGTTATTAATAAATCATTCTAATTATAATTTTATATTCTTATTTCGAATTTTGCACAATTGGGAAATTGGGATCGAGGAGTATATTGCAGTTTTTATACTGGAATATACAAAATTCCTTTACATTCATCAATTTTATATTCCCACCAAATTTCATTGGATAAAGAGCTTTGCTCTATCGAGCAATCGTACATCCATTTAGTAATGGTAAGACAGATTTGAAAGGCAGGTGAATGATATGAATATTCGTAACAGAGAAGTCGAAAATATCTATCATTCACATTGCTTTATATTTTAACTCATTTTGTGAATAATAATTACAGGTGTTTTCGATTTTTCGGGAACACTTTTTTTATTTGTGAAATGAGGAGTTTTATGGACACAAAGAATACTGAGATCATAACTATACGGATAAGTGAATATTTATCAGAAAAGCTTGCTTTACAGATTTCTAATTGCCTTTGGGGGCAATCTGACATTGCTGGATTGAGAAGTACTATTTATAGTTTTAAGTCAGAAACGGATTACTTTAATGTAATAGCACAAAACAGTTCAGACGATTTTGTAGGACGGGTCTGTTGTATGCAAAATATTGATGACCCTACACTTTGGTATTATGGCGATCTGTTTGTTGTTGAAGACTACCGTCGTAGACATATTGCAGAGAAAATGATTGCGACAGCCTTTGATGTACTGAAAGACAAGGGCTGTAAAACTGTACGAACTTATGTTGATCCACAAAACACACCGTCACTTGAGTTGCAGAAAAAGCTTGGTTTTACTGAAAAACCATATCAGAAGTTTAAAGATCTGATAAATACTGGTGACCTAATGTTTGAAAAGCAGTTTGGACAAATTTACAACGCTGTGACAGTACGAGAAAAATTTGATGTAAAGATAGTAGCCAACCTTTACAACAAAAATTTGCAGGCTTTACACGGCAATAAAATTGCCTATGCCGAGTGGTGTAAGTCGATTTTGAATAATGATACAGATGAGGAAAATTTTCTGATATGTCGAGACCTTATGCCTGTTGCCTGGCTGAAAATCAACGGACTGGACTCTAAGGACGTTGGCTATATCTCAATGCTCGCTGTTGAGCCAAAATATCAGCATATGGGTGTGGGTACGTTTGCAGTTGAGTTTGCTGAAAGCTTTTTGCGTGGCAAAGGTAAGAAAGCTGTCTGTGTGCAGACTACTTCTGACAATCAGTTTGCCATAATGTTATACAACAAATGTGGATTTGTTGAAACTAACAGGGTGAAAGCTATCTCTGATGATGTTGCCGAGTTAAGCAAAATTGTGTTTAAAAAGGATATTTGAGTGAAAAGCCGCAGAAAAACTGCGGCTTTTTTTGATATGTCAGTGACTCAATACTATGAAAGTAAAATCATAATAGGTTTCTTATTGAATTTTCCAACATTTTGTGATAAAATAATATCAGTATTTAAATCGAGGTGAACTTCATGCCGCTTACAATAGCAATCTGCGATGACAACAAGGCTCAAATAAAAGAACTGAACAGACTTCTTGAAAAGTGGTCCGCTGACAAGCCGCTTGATCTTAACATAGATGAGTACATAAGTGCCGAAAGTTTTCTTTTTGGTTACGCTGACAAGCCTTGCGATATCCTGCTGCTTGATATAGAAATGAGTGGTATAAACGGCATGGAGCTTGCTAGAAAACTTCGTGCAAATGGCGATATGCTGCCCATAGTCTTTATTACGGGGTATTCTGATTACATCTCCGAGGGTTATGACGTTGAGGCTTTGCACTATCTCATTAAGCCTGTTAATGAAAGCAAGTTCTTTGCTGTTCTTGATAAATTCACTCAACGCAATACCGTTTCAGAGCAAATTATTCTCCCTTGCGGCAGCGAAACTCTCCGCATTTCACCAGAACGTATCACTTATGTTGAGGCACAAGGCAGAAGAACAGCGGTACACTTTTCAGGCGGTCAGATGTTCGACTGTAATATGTCCATAAGCCGATTTGAGGATATGGTGATACATGGCTTTGTACATTGCCACCGCTCTTATCTTGTTAATTTGCGTTATGTTCGCTCCATAACAAAGACTGATATAATTCTTGATAACAACACCACTGTACCAATATCAAGGCGGCTTTATAATGAAGTAAATACACAATTTATAAAATTTTATACAGGTGAAAAATAATGAAATATATTATAATAGTATTGTCAGCCGCAGTCATTTGCGTTCTGATATTTGCAGCTGTCGAGTTGTTCCGCCGTAAATTTTATAACCTTATCGACCGCCGCATAGAGCGTTTCCAAAGCGAGCTTATTGAAAAGCAGGTCAACGAGATACAAAATATGTACAGGCAGGTTCGTGGCTGGCGGCACGATTATCGCAATCACATACAGAACATGAAAATACTGCTTTCTGAAAACAACTACGCAAAGCTAGATAGCTATCTCGACGAGCTTGCCGAAGATCTCAACACTGTTGATACTGTCATCAAGACAGGTAATGTAATGGCGGACGCCGTGCTTAACAGTAAGCTCAGCGTTGCTGAAAAGTTGGATATCAAGACGACTGTCAAGGTGCAGATACCCAGTGATATCCCTCTAACAGATGTGGAGCTTTGTGCCGTTTTGGGTAATCTTCTTGATAATGCCGCCGAGGCTTGCGAAAAGCTTGATGTTAAGGAGCGTTTTCTTCGTGTGTATATAAGCAAAATCAAAGGGCAGTTTTACATATCCGTGCAGAATGCCGCCGGCAGAATCAACAAGATCGACGGTGTGTATCGCTCAACAAAAGAGGGCGAGCATGGCTATGGACTTTTCCGTATTGACCGCATTGCTAAAAAGTATGGCGGCTATGTCAACCGACAGAATGAGGAGGGCGTTTTCGCCACGGAGATAATGCTGCCGATGAAAAATGCGGCTTAAACCATAACAATTTTACATTTCGTGCAATATATCGACCGTTCGTGCAGAAATCAACACAAACGGTCTTTTTTGTGATATCATTAGGGAAAGAGGTGAGAATATGAAACGCGTAAAGATCGCAAAGTACACAAAAGAAAAACGCCAGAAAGCGAGGGACGAGTACAACAAAGAGCAAAGCAAGATAAAGTACAAGACTTTTGAAAATATACGCTATACCCTTTATGAGCTTTGGAAAAGCCAGCCGATAATGCTGATATCGGTCTTGGTGACTATATTTTCAAGCGTAGCTGCAAAGCTTTTTAGCACGTTCACAAGCAAATATGTTGTTGAGCTTGCACTGGGAACTCCATCACGCACAAGGCTTGCCGTCATATGCTTGCTGCTTATAGTCGGCGAGCGTATATTGGAGTATATCGAAAAAGAGTCGTGGGATTATGGAGGATATGTAGGTCAATACAAATTTCTCAACTATATGCTGCGAAAAATGCAGCGAAAGCATATGTCGACCGACTATGAGAACAACGAAAGTTGCGAGAACAGCAACTTGATGCAAAAGGCACATACAGGTTCACATTATATAACCACTCAGACAATTTATACCATTAGGGATTTTCTTATGGCGTTGATACAGCTTGCAGCATATGGCGGTATACTTTCAATGCTTGACCCTATAATGATACTTATCGTCGGAGTTCCCGCCATTACGGTCTATTATCTTGAGCGGCACAAAATGAAATGGATATGGAACATGGCAGATAATTGGCAGCAGTATGATCGTGAGCTTAATTATATCGGCGACGCAGGCAGAGATTTTTCATCGGCAAAAGATGTACGCATTTTCGGAATGGACAAATGGTTTACAAAGATCTTTGACCGCTCATATGCAAACCGCCTGAACTGGTATGAACAGCAGGACGAATGGACATTTCGCCACAATGTGGTGGAAACTATCATCTTGCAGCTGGCGGATCTTGCCGCCTATGCTTATGTTATTTATATGGTAGTGAAAGGCAATATCGGTGCAGGCGATTTCGTGCTGTATTTCAATTCCATATGGAATTTCGGTCATTCTGTCAGAGTTGCTTTTGACAAGTTCTCAGGTTTCAAATGGCTATCAAACAATACTTCCTATGCAAGACAATATCTCGATATGCCCGATAAAACAAATCGTGGCAAGGGTGAAAAACTTCCGACAGGGGAGTGCGAGCTTGAATTTAGGAACGTCAGCTACAAATATTCAGGCGCTGAAAAGCCGACTATCCAAAATATTTCATTTACTTTGCATAAGGGCGAAAAGCTTGCACTTGTGGGACTAAACGGTGCAGGAAAGACCACTCTCATAAAGCTTATGTGTGGACTTTACGACCCAACAGAAGGTGAGATACTTCTCAACGACAAGCCTGTGAACAGCTATAACCGTGATGAATATTTCAAGCTATTCGGTGCAGTTTTTCAGGATATCGCCTTGCTTGCGGTGACTATCGCTGAAAATATCGCAGGTGCAGATGCAGATAATTTTGACCGTGAAAAAGTTTATGACTGTCTAAAAAAAGCAGGACTATACGATAAAGTCATGAGTTTGCCTGAAAAAGAAAACACAAAGCTTGTAAAATCAGTTTTTGAAAATGCCACCGAGCTTTCGGGCGGTCAGACGCAAAAACTTGCTCTTGCAAGGGCATTGTATAAGGACGCACCGATACTTCTTCTTGACGAGCCAACCGCCGCACTTGACCCTATCGCAGAGCAGGAAATGTATCTAAAATACGCTGATTTCACTAAAGGCAAATCAAGCGTTTTCATATCTCACCGTCTTGCCTCAACAAGGTTCTGCGACAGGATAATAATGATAGAAAACGGCACTTTAACAGAAACAGGCACTCACGCCCAGCTTATGGCACAGGGCGGAAAATACGCCGAGCTTTTTGAACTTCAGAGTTCCTATTATAATGATAAGGGGGTGCAGATAAATGAGTAAAAATAATAATAACAACGAAGAAAAGCTTTCCTCAAAGGAAAAACGTGAGATAATAAAGCGAACGCTGAAAGCTGTAAGTGTCGCCGACAGCGGATATCTCATAAAAGATATTATTGAATATGTGTTGGACCTTGTTACCGATTTTGTCTTTATATATCTGTCTGCCCTTGTTATCGACGGCATTACGCAGTCTAAACCTGTTGGAACGCTGCTTTCTTATGCGGCGATAGTTGTTGGCTTGCAGGCTGTTATATTTATGATAAAGTGGTTTCTTTTTAGGCGTTCAAGTTCTCAAACTTTTGCCAGAAGTACCAATCTGCATAAAAATCTTTGGCAGAAAGTAATGACAATGGATTTTATCCACCTTGAAAGCACCGATACACAAAACAAATTTTCAAACGCAGACTATCAGATAAATAATTATAACACAGGCATACCAGCCCAGAGTACCTATATCAAATATGGGATAGGCGGATTATTTTTGATAATAACAGGCATTATACTTATCATACCAATGGTTTTTGTAAAGCCTGTCGCCACAACGGGTTTTAGCGGTTTCGTTCAGTCTATATGGGGCTTTCTTGCGGCGGTCATAATAACGGTTTTGCTTGAAATGCTCAAATCCTTGGTCATAAACCCTAAAGCGATACTTGGTTTTGAAAAGGTACAAAATGACAAAAAGGTCATTCAGGCAAACCGTGCAGATGGCTTTTTCAGTAATTACATTCTCCGCAATTATCGAAACGGCAAAGAGATAAGAATATATTCCCAGCAAAATCTTATTGATAAAGAGCTTGATAAAGCACGAGATGAGATAGCAGAGGGTTGGTTCAAAGCTTATAAGTCAGCTATGCTGCCGAATTTTCTTTGTCAGGTGGTCAATATCCTCACAAAGGCGCTTATGTACGGCTTTGCGGTCATGAGGGCGGCAAGCGGAATGTTATCTCCAGGCGAGGTGATAGCTTTTGCACTGTACTTTGAAAAGATATCCGCAGGCGTTTCAGATCTTTCAGACTTTTACGGACTGCTGAAAATAACGCCGACTTTCTGCAAGAAATATTTTGACTTTCTTGATATTCCCGACGAAAAGTACAAGGGCACTATCCCTACGGAAAAGCGTGATGATAACGAATATGAATTTGAGTTCAAGCACGTTTGGTTCAGGTATCCCAACAGCGAGGAGTATGTTCTGAAAGATATCAATCTCAAATGGCGTATCGGCGAAAAAATGGCACTGGTGGGCAGGAATGGTTCGGGTAAATCAACGCTGATAAAACTTCTTTGCAGGCTTTATGACGCCACTAAAGGTGAGATAACCCTCAATGGCATCGATATCCGCAAGTATTCTTATGATGACTATATGCAGCTTTTCTCGGTCGTTTTTCAGGATTCAAAGCTGTTTTCATACAGTCTTGCAGAAAATGTCGCTGCTGATACCGATTTTGACAGCGAGCTTGTGGAAAGCTGCGTAAGGAAAGCAGGGCTTTCAGATCTTCTTGACAAAATGCCTGACGGTATAAATACATATCTTTACAAAGACTTCAACGAAAGCGGTGTGGAGATATCCGGCGGAGAATCTCAAAAGCTTTGTCTTGCGAGGGCGATATATAAAGGCTCACCTTTCATAGTTCTTGACGAGCCTACCGCCGCACTCGACCCTATATCTGAATATGACATCTACACCAAATTCAACAGCATTGTTGGCACACGCACGGCGATATACATTTCACACAGGCTGTCAAGCTGCCGCTTTTGTGACGATATAACCGTTCTTGACAATGGCCGCATAACAGAGCGTGGCAGCCATGACCAGCTTATTGACAAATGCGGTATCTACGCCGCAATGTGGGCGGCTCAGGCTGAATATTATAAGGATACGGCAGGGGAGTTGTTTGCATAAAAAGTCGTTGTAACATTGTGTTTTCTATTACGTTTAAGAAAGCCGCAGTTTATTCTGCGGTTTTTCTTATATCTGTAAATTTATATCGTCAATATGCACATCTGACAGTTTTGATATCTGCGTATATATAGTGCAAAACGCTGAATTTATCCAAAAAGTTGCAAAATTGCAACTGCAGCAAAATCAGAAGTAGAGCGGATTTACGGCTGTTTTTTAGACGTTGTTGCATAAGTGCTACTAAATTTATTCTTGACAGCGTTTGTAGGATATGATAAATAAAATGAAGTTGTGGGTTAACTACCACTAATGAAATTTACCGCACTTTGAAAAAATGTGCGGCTTTTATAAGGAAAAATGTTAGTTAAAACTAACATTTGTGTGTCAAAATATATGGAGATATTTTTATGAACAATAAGTCGAAGAAAATTGCTGCCGCCTGCCTTGCCCTTGCAATGGTCGCAAGCGTTGGTGCGGCTGATGTTGCGGGCGTTCTGCCTGTTGTGAATACTGTTACGGCATCCGTTGAAAGCTCCAACAAGCTCGCTGACGGAGAATATTATGTGAATGTCACAGATTATGGCAACTTTGATATGACTAATACTGTAAATGGCAGTAAGTTTTCTAAATATGCTAAGCTGAAAGTTGAAAACGGAAAGTATTATGCAACTCTGACATATCCTAAGGCTATTAGTAACAATTTCGTTCTTTTTGAAAAAGCAAAGAATGAAAGATATTCAGAAACTTCTTCATCTCCAGGTTATGCAAAGGGGCTGCTTCCTGAGGGATATGACGTTGATAACTGCCCATTCTCAAAGTCTATAAAGAGAAAAATCGCAGATAAGTATAATGATATGTTTGAAAAGGTAGATTGTACTTTCAACGATGATAACACAATGCAGATTACTGTTGAATTAGACCCTGATAATTCATCTGTTTTCTTCAATGGTCTGTACACTTTCTCAAACGATGCAGGTAAGCTTTATGGCTCATCATTTAGTGATTATGTATATTTTGATGTAAAAAAATGCTTACACAATTCCTGATAATATCTTTACTGATTATGACCAGACACTTTCATTTAACTATGATGAACTTATGGAAAGCAACACGAATATTGGTCACGCATTTAAGTATACAACAGTACACGCAAAGGCTGAAAACGGTAAAATTTGTGCTACATTCTATTACAGTCAGGACGCTATAAATGAAAAGAGTGACGAACTCTTTATTGGTGCTGTTTTCAAAGGCCCTGACGGAAATGTAGTAAAGCTTAATGATGATAATTCATTTACTGTTGTTTATGACTCTGTTGATTCAATACTCAATGGTGTAAATTATTATGCAGATGTTTCATATTATCAGCTTAAAAATAATGAAGAAGGAACACATAAAATACCAGCAACTTCTACTAAGACACTTAATTTTAGACTTGACCTTGCTGTTAAGCCTGTTAAGCTTACTGACCCAACAACAGGCGTTTCAGTATATACTACAACAAAGTATGTTTCTGAAAATGCAGCTCTTGTTTCAAGTGATGTTCCGACAGATAGTGCCGCATATAAAACAATGGCAGAGCATTGCGAAAATTTGTACAATGATATGCTCTTTAAGAAATACTATATCGTAGACAATGGTAAAATCGTTGATACAACAGGTCAATATCTTATTATGGATTTCCCTGTCAAGGAAAATCAGAATAAGCTTGGTTTGAGTGTTTACATTGCTACTTATGAAGAAGAATATGATTACTTGGGCTGGCAGATATGCGGTGCTGATAGTGATTCTTTCTACAAGGGCTATCAGGTAGATAATGATACATACAGACTTATCACAAACTATATAGAAATTGACGGCTATATCGGTTTCGTTGATAAAAAGGACGGCTCAGCAACAGGCGAAAACCTTGAGGACGGAACATATGAAGTTCCTATAACAATACTTAACGAGGTTGACCCGTCTGCAACGTCAATGTAATCCTGTATAATAAAACTTGACACATACAAAACAATCAAAGTATAATAAAAACAAAGGAGTGTGTCATCAATGGGAACAGGAAAACAATATGATGAAGAGTTTAAAAAGCAGGCAATAAAGCTCGCAAAGGATATTGGCACCAAGGCAGCAGCAGATGAGCTGTGCATCCCAAAAGGGACGCTTGGGACGTGGGTACAAAAGGCACGGATTGGAGAAATAGACACAGGTGCAGGCTCACGTACACCGGGAGAGTCACTTACTATAGCACAGCAGCTTCAGGCAGCAAACAAGCGGATCAAAGAGCTTGAAAAGAAAAACCGTAAGCTTGAAGAGCTTAATGAATTTCTGGAGGAAGCATCTGCTTTTTTCGCCGCGAACCGTCGGAAGTCAGGAAAGAAGAACGGTTAAAGTTCATTTCCAAAAAGACTGATGACGGTAGGATCACAGGAAGGATCAGTTTTTACTGCAAGGCTTTGGAGGTTACAAGACAAGCATTTTACGATCATCTCAGCCATAAAAACGCCCCTTGGAAGTATCAGGCACTTGCAGATGAAATGATGAAGATCCACGAAGAAGACCAATATAATGACTGCTACGGCAGGGAGCGTATGTATCTTGCATTGCAGCAGAGAAAAACTGCCGGGAAAACTGACATTGACATTCCCTGTGAAGCTACTGTACGCAAGGTCATGGTGCAGATAGGATTGATACACAAGCCTCGCAGAAAGCCAAACGGGATAACCAAAGCTGATCGGCTTGCTCAAAAATCGGATGATCTTCTCAGACGTGATTTTTACGCAGACAGGCCTTTGAAAAAAGCTGTGACAAACATGAGCGAGGTGAAGGCAAAGGATGGAAAGCTCTATGTTTCAGTGATATTTGACTGCTTTGATCTGATGCCGCTGGGGATAGCTATTGAAGATAATATGAGAGCTTCGCTCTGCTGCCATACTCTTGAAAACGCAAACAAATCATATCCTGATATAAAAGGCTGTATCATCCACTCGGACAGAGGCAGTCAGTATACAAGCGAAGAGTACCGAGCTGCTGTAAAGAAATATGGGATCATTCAAAGCATGAACAGTGCCGGCGGAAGATGTCACGATAATGCACGCTGTGAAAGTATGTGGGCAAGAATGAAAGAAGAGCTGTTCTACAGCCGTGAGGACAAGCCGGAGAACTACACTATGAAAGAGTTGAAGACTATGATCTGGAGATATTATATGAGTTACTGGACCAACAGAAGAATCTGCACCGCCAACGGTGGGCTGCCTCCGGCAGCACGAAGAAAGCTCTACTATGATCATATCTTTCTCGTTGCATAATTCTTGTTCGAATAAATTGTGTCAAGTGATATTGACAAAACCATATTGACAACGAACAAACCACGCTTGATATCTACACAGACAGTGACGAACAACCATACAGTATTTATGAAACATACGAAGATCACACTATCGTATGGGATAATGGTGAATATGTTTTTGAAATATCAGGCAACCTGAATAAAGATGAATTGTTGGAATTGTGCAGGTCTATAAAAATAAAATAGTGCTGTCCAAAAGTGACAGAAAATTACGTTTAAGTATACGAGGGTCGAGTCAGGCTCTCGTATACTTATTTTTTACTGGGAGGTAATTTTAATGAAAAAGATAGTTAGTTTGCTTGCTGCGGCGGCAATGCTGTTCAGCTGTGGCGTTTGTGCATGTGCAGACGATACAGATACAAATTACGGAGATCAGATATCGCTACAGTATTCATATACTCAGAAGGTATACAGTGGCATAAGCAAATCAGGCAACACAGTATCTTGTCAAAGCAGGGTAACAGGCATCAGTGGCATTACCACAAAGATAACTATAACTCAGGAGATACAGAAGAAAAGCGGCACATCATGGAGTTCTATAAACGGCAGAGGAACGACAGTTTTCACCTCTTATGCTAACTTCAGCTATTCTTACTCCAATCTTGCCAGCGGTACATACAGAGTTAAGACCATTGCAAAGGTATACAGCGGTTCAAATTATGAGACCATAACTGCATACAGCAGAACACTATCGGTCTGAACTTAACTGAATAATCAATAACAGCATCGTTCGCCGCTGAAAGGCTTGATTGAACGGTGCTGTTGTGGTATTATATATAAGAGATAACAACAAAAAGGAGCCAGTTATGAAACATCTTCTAAACTTTGAAATACAAATATACAAGACCATCAGGTCTACCTATACCCAAGAGCCTTGTGGAACATTAGATGAACTATATAAGACCAGATTCATATTTGCCGACGGTGAAACTATTTTCTCTCCTGACCATTTTTGTCAAAAGCTCATAAGCAGAGGTGTGCATGCTGTTTCAATCGTCAGAAATGGTGGTGCTTTGTCACTGCCTGAGAGTGCATTTGAGTTTGAAAAAAATTGTTTTCTTGAAACTGTTTATAAAAACATACAGAGTATATGGACAATAGAAAGAGTGTGGCATAACGGCTGCTGGTATGTGACTTATCAAGAGGCAAGTGCTTTAAAAAGGAAACTTTATTATAAGGTGTATCGCAGTGATATTGATATCAGGCAGTGTGTTTCTCGGTTAAGAAATGCAATACATAATGCTGAGAACCTGTGTAGAACTATTGATTACAGCCGTTTTTCAGATGATTTTCAAAAAGCTGAAAGTATGTTTAGCGATACAGATGATCGAAATAAATTGCTTGACGGTGCTTTGTCTGCTTGCGTATTTTCAGGAATGGGCAGCTGGAATGATGAAGTCGCTGCAATATGTGAGCAGTATAATATTTTGAAGTATGATGGGATAACAAATGAGCTGTTTTCAGCAATTTTAGATCTGATATGCAATATATGCACATTTGATAATAAAACCACTATTTCAAAATAATGAGATAATAAGTTAGACTAAACGCCTATTTGCAGCAATAAGACTACTGTGATATATAATTTTTATACCAATTATTCATAATTATACACCTTGACACACTATCTCGTTATGGTGTATAATCTTTATGTATAGTAAAATGTAATGCGTAAGGAGAATATATGAAGAAATATCTTGATGAAAGCCTGTCAGCTCAGGAGAGAGCAGAGGCTTTGGTAAATGAAATGACAATAGAAGAGGCAGCCTCACAACTGAGATATGACGCTCCTGCCGTCGAGCGACTGGGGATACCTGCCTATAACTGGTGGAACGAGGGTATCCACGGACTTGCCCGCAGCGGAACTGCAACAATGTTCCCTCAGGCTATAGGTCTGGCGGCTATGTTTGACACTGACCTTGTGTTCAAGGCGGCGGATATCACCTCAACTGAGGCTCGTGCAAAATATAATGAATATTCAAAACGTGGCGACAGGGATATTTACAAAGGTCTGACTTTGTGGGCACCTAACATAAATATCTTCAGAGATCCACGGTGGGGCAGAGGTCACGAAACTTATGGCGAAGATCCTTACCTCACGGCTGAGTGCGGCAAGGCGTATGTCAAGGGCTTGCAGGGCAGTGGTAAGGTGCTTAAAACTGCTGCTTGTGCAAAGCATTTTGCAGTCCATAGCGGACCTGAGGCGGTGCGGCATGAATTTAATGCCGAGGTGAGCTGGAAGGACCTTGAAGAAACTTATCTGTACGCCTTTGAAGAGCTTGTGAAAGATGCGGGCGTTGAGGGCGTAATGGGAGCATACAACCGTGTCAACGGCGAGCCTTCCTGTGCAAGTGAACTTCTTATGGGAAAGCTCGATTCATGGGGTTTTGACGGCTACTTTGTTTCAGACTGCTGGGCAATAAGGGATTTTCACGAGCATCATATGGTGACCTCATCTCCTGTTGAATCCGCTGCTATGGCACTTAAAGCAGGCTGTAACGTAAACTGCGGCTGTACATATGTGCACCTTTTGTCTGCACTCGATAAAGGACTTGTTACAGAAGAAGATATCAGAAATTCCTGCGTTGCACTTATGAGAACTCGCATAAGACTGGGTATGTTTGATAAATCTACAGAATATGACAGCATACCATATAGTGTTGTATCTTGTCCTGAACACAAAGCGGTTTCATATGATTGTGCAGTAAGGTCAATGGTGTTGCTTGAAAATAACGGAATTTTGCCGCTGGATAAAAAGTTGGTATCTACCATAGCAGTCATTGGCCCTAACGCAGACAGCAGAGTGGCTCTGGAAGGCAATTACAACGGCACAGCTGACAGATATGTAACTTTCCTTGAGGGTATCGAGGACGCATTTGAGGGAAGAGTTCTCTATGCTGAGGGTTGTCATTTGTATAAGGACAGAGTTTCAGGTCTTGCACAGGCTGGCGACAGATACGCCGAGGCGGAGGCTGCCGCCGCAAATTCTGACGTTGTTATACTGTGCGTTGGTCTTGATGCAACTATAGAGGGCGAAGAGGGAGATACAGGCAATGAGTTTTCGTCAGGGGATAAAAATGATCTCCGCCTGCCTGAAAGTCAGCGTGAGCTGATAAGACGTGTTGCGGCTATTGGTAAGCCTATGATAGTGGTTTGTGCCGCCGGAAGTTCCATAAATATCGAGCATGATTGTGACGCTCTTATCAATGCATGGTATTCTGGCTCAGAAGGCGGAAGGGCACTGGCTGATATTATCTTCGGAAAGGTATCGCCGTCAGGAAAATTGCCAGTTACGTTCTACGATAATGCTGACAAGCTACCTGACTTTACGGATTATTCTATGTCAGACAGGACATATAGATACACAAGAGACAATATCCTCTATCCTTTTGGATATGGCTTAACTTACGGAAATGTAGCTGTTACGGGATTTGAATACAACAATGGCACAGCTAGAGTTTTAGTAGAAAATAGCGGTTGCGATACCTGTGAAGTAATTGAACTTTACATAAAAGCTCATGAGGACAGCTCACCAACCTATCCTATTCTGTGCGGATTTAAGCGAATTTTTATAAAGAAAGACCAAAAGCTTGACGTCGATATCCCGATATCTGACAAAGCTTTCACAACTGTGTCTGATATTGGCGAAAGGAAACAGTTCGCTCAGATGTTCACTCTCTATGCAGGCACACACCAGCCTGATGAGCTTAGCTGCAAACTCAGTAAAACAGACTGCCTGAGTATCGAGATAGAGAAAGCATGAAAAGAGATCTCACAAACGGCGGGATAATTTCATCGCTATTGGCATTTTCAGGGCCAATGATACTCGGAAATCTGTTGCAGCAGGTATATAACATTGCCGACACGTTTATAGTCGGCAGATATCTTGGCGAGAACGCTCTTGCGGCGGTGGGAAGTACATACACACTCACCACATTTCTTTACTCCATAATAATAGGTCTGTGCATGGGCAGCGGCTCGCTCGTTTCCTATTGTTTTGGTGAAAAGAATGAACGTCGGCTTAAAAGCTGTCTGAATATTTCATTTGTAATTATAGGCTCTGTTACCGTGGTGACAGAGCTTATTATTCTTTGCTTTTCAAACGGTATTCTGCGGCTTTTGCGTACTCCTGTAGAAATAATACCACTGACTTATGACTATGTGAATGTGATCCTGTCTGGTATCATATTTATTTTTTTGTATAATTTTTACTCGTTTATGCTGAGGGGGCTTGGAAATTCCATAACTCCGCTGATATTCCTTAGCAGCAGCTCGGTACTGAATATCCTGTTGGACGTGGCGTTCGTTGCCCATATGGATATGGGCGTAAAGGGTGCAGCATATGCTACTGTGATCGCTCAGGCTGTGTCAGGCGTGGGGCTTTGTGTTTATTCACTTGTGAAAGAACCGCTGCTGCGGCTGTCGATGAGAAGATCTGCTTTTAAGGATTGCAGTGTAAGTGAAGTCGTGCGAATGTCAACGGCGGCGTCTGTCCAGCAGTCTGTCATGAATTTCGGCATACTTATGATACAAGGTCTTGTAAACAGCTTTGGCACAACTGTCATGGCAGCGTTTACGGTAGCGGTAAAGATAGACACCGTTGCCTATATGCCTGCACAGGAGTTTGGCAATGCCTACTCGCTGTTCATATCACAGAATTTCGGTGCAAAAAAATATGACAGGATAAAAAGCTGCGTCAGATATTCCTGCGGTATCTCGGCACTTTTCTGTGCCTCTGTATCTGTCTTTGTTGCCGTGTTCTCTGACAAGCTGATGGGACTTTTTGTCCGCAGCGATCAAACTGATATCATTGCCGTAGGCTCACGTTATCTCATAACGGAGGGTTCTTTTTATGTTGGCATAGGGATATTGTTTCTGCTTTATGGCTATTACCGTGGCATTAACCGCCCTGAAATGTCCCTCGTGCTCACAGTGATATCTCTTGGAACAAGAGTTGCTTTGGCTTATTTTCTCTCAAGTTTTGATAAGATAGGCGTGTTTGGCATATGGCTGTCAATACCTATAGGTTGGGTGCTTGCGGATATTGTCGGCATTACATATATGAAAAGGAAAGCAAATTTGTATATTGGGGTAAAGTAAATGAAAAATATGAAAGTCAGAGTGCCTATGTATTTCATAGGTCTGTTTCTTATGACTATAGGCATAGCCCTGTCGGTCAAATCGAATCTTGGCGTATCACCGGTAAGCTCTATACCCTGGTAAGCGGAGTTGAATTTTCTAAGGTCAAAATAGGTTTTGACTGCACAATGGTAGCCGTTTCTGCTGTTACTTGCCTCATAGCTGTTCACAGCCTCTGAAGTGTTGGCGTTGGTACTGTCATAGCCGCTGTACTTGTAGGTGCTGAGCTTGGAGTGATAAACAAGGCATTCGGAGAACAGCGTGACAGACTTCTTGGCAAGCCTGCTGACTGTATGCAGTGATCTGTGTAATTTGTTTTTTAAACAAATACTTAAACGTTTTTTGTGCTATTCTTGTTAGTTGCTCCAAAAATCCAGTTTCTTGATTAAATACAACAAAACGTATCGATTTAAGTTGACTTTTTGAATAGAATATGTTAAAATTATTATTGTACGATTTATTTTTTTGAGAAATAATAGAAAATATCAATAATAGGGTGAATTATCAAATGGAAGAAACTTATAATATCAAGGATCTGCTTGTATTGTTGTGGAGCAAGGTGTGGTATATTATCGGTGTATCGCTGATAGGAGCTTTCCTTGCTTTCTTTGTGTCGAAATTTGTCATGAGTGAAAAATATGAGTCGCACATATCAATGTATGTAAAGAGTGCTGACGCTCAGCAAACAGGACAGTACAAGACAAATGTTGATCTTCAGGATATCAATGCGTCTAAGTCATTGGTTCAGACATATATTGTAATATTGACTGACGATCCAGTTATGAATGAAGTCAGTGATAAGCTGCTTGAGATGTATTCTCCAGAGGAGCTTTCAAAGTATTTCACAGTAACGAGCGGCAGAGTTTCAAAAAGCGGACTTCGAAACGCATATGATATGACTGCTGTCAATCAGACAGAGGTTTTGCAGATAACTGCGACAACTACGAATGCAAAGCTTTCGGCTGATCTTTGTAATATCATGGCGGAAGTAGCACCAAGTTTTCTTATAAGAGTTGTAGGTGCTGGTTCTGTAGAGAAGATAGGCGACGCCGAGGTGTATAACACGCCTGTTTCACCGAATGTAACTAAAAATACTGCACTTGGCTTTATCGGCGGACTTCTGCTTTCTGTACTGGTGATATTTATTATTGACTTATTTGATAACACCGTAAAGGATTCCGATGATCTGGGTGAAACTTATCAGAAACCTATTGTCGGCGAGATAATGAATATCGGCGGAAAGGTTTCTAAGAAAGACAATGATTCTTCTGCCGACAGAAAGAAAAAGCTTTTGCTTAATAATAAGGAAATACCTTTCAATGTTGTTGAAAACTATAAGACAATGAGAACGAACCTTATGTTCACACTTTCAACAACAAGAAATAAGATAGTTGTTGTTTCAAGCCCGAACCCAAGTGAAGGTAAATCTGTTACCGTCGCTAACCTTGCGGTGTCAATGGCTGAAACTGAGAACAGAGTTCTTCTGATAGACGCTGATATGAGAAAGCCTGTTCAGCATAGAAACTTTAGATTGAAAAACAATGTGGGACTTTCCACTATACTCAGCGGCGAGAGCACGTTTGAAAAGTGTATTCACGAGAACAAGAGCGGAAATTTCGCTCTCCTTACATCAGGAGTTATACCTCCTAACCCGTCTGAGCTGCTTGCGTCGGAGAAGATGCGTGAACTTCTTGAACTCGTTCAGCAAAAGTACGATTATGTTATCATAGACGGTACTCCACTTCTGCCTGTAACAGACGTTATGGGTCTTGCTGACGAGGTGGCAGGCGTTCTGCTCGTTGCAAGATACGGAAAGACAACATTTTCCGAGATAGAAGAGTCAATGAAAAAGCTCGAAATAGCTAATTGCAATCTCCTTGGATTTGTTCTTAACGACATTTCTGCCAAGAAGGGTTCGCATTATGGCTATAAGTATAATTACAAATATAAATATGATTACGGCTACAGATACGGCGGTAAGGAAACTAAAGACACTTCCGCTGAAAACTAGGACATTTACGGAGATACTACGGTGACTACTGATTATCACAGCCATATACTGCCAAACATTGATGACGGCTCTGACAGCGTTGAAACATCTCTTAAAATGATAAAGATGATGAAACGGCAGGGCATAGGGACTATTGCGGCCACTCCGCATTTTCATGCACACAGGACAGATCTTGACAGCTTTCTTGAAATACGCAGCAGAGCGTATGAAAAGCTCATGGCGGAAAGTCCTGTGGTGAGTGATATACATATAGGTGCTGAGGTTGCCATAGAAAAAGGAATAAGCGAACTTGAGGGTCTTGAAAAGCTTTGCATCAGCGGAACTAGACTTATTTTGCTTGAGCCGCCTTTTTCAAACTACAGCGATTGGATAGTTGAGGAGATCGACGATATCGTCAATTCTCACAGACTTCTGCCCATTATCGCTCATGTCAACAGGTATATGGGGCTGTATTCCAAGTCTGAGTTAAGCGGTCTGTTGTCGGTGGACGCAGTTTTTCAGATAAATGCAGAGGCGTTTGAAAGCTTTGGAACAAGACGCTTTGCCAATAAACTTATTGACAGCGGCAGAGATTTTGTCTTTGGCAGCGACGCACATAATATTGGTGACAGAAAGCCTAATTTTGATTTAATAACTAAGAGAGTGAGTGCTGAAAACATAAAGCACTCTGATAATATTTTGAAGTCAGCTTTGGTAAATGAGGCTGACAGCGAGTTTGTTTTTTAAGGCAATATATTGATGATATTGAAAACGCTGGATTTGACATTCATTGAGGGGTGAGTGTCTGAGATTCTTAAAAGCTTTGGCTTTTGGCGGAGGTAGTTCTATTCATGGAGAAAACAAATGAGGGCACAGCTCAGGTGTGGAAGAACAAAAGGATAAAGCATTGGATGCTCATATCGTTTTTTTTGTTCTTTTATGATATTGTTGCGGTAAATCTGTCTTATATGTTTGGTCTGTTCATCAGATTTGACTTTACATATTCGTCCATACCGGAGGAATATATGCGTGCATACCTGAAATTTGCACCTATCTACACTGCTTTTTGTATCGTGATATTCTTTGCGTTCAAGCTTTATAACAGTGTATGGAGATTTGCAAGCGTTGGTGAACTGACAAGGATATTCATGTCATCTATTGTGACAACGCTTTTTCAGTCTGTTGGTATAACAGCAATGTTCGGACGTATGCCTATGGCATATTACATTGTCGGTGCAGGAACTCAGTTCGTACTGGTGACGGCTATTCGTTTTGCCTATAGGTATGTAATGCTTATAAGAGCAAAGCAGGTGACTAATCAGGCGGCTGTGCATAATGCAATGATAATCGGTGCTGGTGCGTCAGGACAGATGATACTCAAAGAGCTTATGATGTCTGCACGTGCAAAGGCAAGACCTCTTTGCATTATCGATGATAACCCTAACAAATGGGGAAGAAACATAAACGGCGTTCCTATCATTGGCGGACGTGACTGTATTATGGAGTGCGTCAAGAAGTATAATATTGATCAGATACTTTTCGCTATACCGACTGCAACGCCTGAGAATAAGAGAGATATCCTGAATATATGCAAGGAAACAGGCTGTGAAATGAAACAGTTGCCGGGCGTATATCAGATAGCTAACGGCGAGGTTCTTTTAAGCAAAATGAAACCTGTGGCTGTAGAGGACCTCCTCGGAAGAGAGCCTATCAGGGTAAATATGGACGAGATATTCCAGCACCTTAAAGGCAAGACCATATTGGTAACAGGTGGCGGCGGTTCTATCGGAAGTGAGCTTTGCAGACAGATAGCAGGGCATGAGCCTAAGCAGCTGATAATTTTTGATATCTATGAGAACAACGCCTATGAGATAGAGCAGGAGCTCAAGCGGAAATACGGCGGAAAACTCAACCTTGTGACGCTTATCGGTTCTGTCCGTGACAGCAGAAGGATAAATGATGTTTTTGCTAAGTATAAGCCGGATATTGTTTATCATGCTGCGGCACACAAGCACGTTCCACTTATGGAAACAAGCCCGAACGAGGCTATCAAAAATAACGTGGTGGGAACATATAAGACAGCTTATGCTGCTTTAAAGCATGGCACAAAGCGTTTTGTCCTTATAAGTACCGACAAGGCTGTAAACCCTACTAATATAATGGGTGCAAGCAAAAGACTTTGTGAAATGGTCATTCAGAGCATGGACGCTATCAGCAAGGCTGGCAGAACTGACCTTTTGCCAATGCTCCACGCCCATGTTGACGAGCTGACAGGCGGTCAGCTTGCTGGCGACCCTATCGATGATATTGCCGTTAATGATCTCAAAAGCGGCGAGTCTATCAAGGTCGAGAGCGTAGAGAATAACAACCGTGAGGGAACACAGTTCGTTGCTGTGCGTTTCGGAAATGTTCTTGGAAGTAACGGTTCAGTTATACCGCTGTTCAAAAAGCAAATAGAGGCAGGCGGTCCTGTCACAGTTACTCACCCTGATATCATAAGATATTTCATGACCATACCTGAGGCGGTGAGCCTTGTTCTTCAGGCGGGAACTTATGCTTGGGGCGGCGAGATATTCGTTCTTGATATGGGTGCACCTGTGAAGATTGATACTCTTGCAAGAAACCTTATCAGACTTTCAGGTTACAAGCCTGACGTTGATATCAAGATAGTATACTCAGGTCTGAGACCAGGTGAAAAGCTTTTTGAAGAAAAGCTTATGGCAGAAGAAGGTATGATGAAAACGGATAACGATCTTATTCACATTGGAAAGCCTATACATTTTGACACTATCACTTTCCTTGGACAGCTTGAGAAGCTTGCCCGTGCAAGCTATAACAATGATAAAGACATTGTTGAAATGGTCGAGAAAATAGTTCCGACATTCAGTCCGGTCGGTGATAAGCCTACTGGCAATGAGAAATACGGAAAAAATGCTGTTGCTGCGTCTGCGGAGACAGTGAAGTGTTGATAGAATAATAAAAGCACTGTGGGAATATCCTACGGTGCTTTTTTCATTGGATTTTTCTTTACTTTTTGTTGACGACACTTGAAAAAAGGCTGTATATGTGATATAATAAATTATGAATGTAATTTTGCGTAAAGGAATATTTCTGTATGAAAAAATGGAGAATAAACAGACCTGACCCAGTAAAAACTGCTGAGTTTCTTAACAAGTGCGATCTTAAAAGTCTTACCCTTGATGTCATGACTTCAAGAGGTTTTACTGACTTTGACAGCCTTGTCGAGTTTTTCAAAGGCGAAGAGTTGAGCGACCCTTTCCTTATAAAGGATATGGCGATAGCTGCCGAGGTCATAAATAACGCAGTTGATAAGTATGAGCTTATTTGTGTGTATGGCGACTATGATTGTGACGGCGTTACTTCGACTACCATACTTTATAATTATCTTGAAAGCATGGGTGCGAACGTTATGTATTATATCCCTGAACGTGAGGCAGGATATGGCATGAACATTGCCGCTATAGAAATGCTTGCCGAAAAGGGGGTAAAACTTATTGTCACCGTCGATAACGGCATTTCAGCAGTTGATGAGGCGGAACGAATTGCCGAACTTGGCATGGAGCTTGTTATTACAGACCACCACCAGCCTCCTGAGAAATTGCCGAGGGCAAGGGCTATCGTTGACCCACACCGTGCGGACTGTCCGTCCTCTTATAAAGATCTTGCAGGCGTTGGAGTGACATTCAAGCTTTGTGCAGCACTTGACGGCGGCAGCTATGATACGGTCATGGAACAGTATGCCGACATTTGTGCTATCGGTACGGTGGCAGACGTTGTGCCGCTGACTGGTGAAAACCGCACTATCGTCAAGCATGGTCTTGAATACCTTGCCAACACTGAGAGCATGGGACTTAATTACCTTATAGACAAGGCAAAGCTTGACAGAAACGCACTTGATTCAACGGGCATTGCTTTCAGGATAGCACCTGTTATCAATGCGTCAGGCAGGTTTGGTTCACCGCTGGCCGCTGTAAAAACATTGCTGAGTGAAGACCCTGAGGACGCTGAGAACTATGTTGATATGCTCCTTAACCTAAATGCCCAGCGTAAGCAAACGGAAACAGAAATAATGACAGAAATAGTTAATCATATAAATGCTCACCCTGAGGTGTTGAATCATAGAGTATTGGTGCTTTCGGGTCATGATTGGCATCATGGTGTTGTGGGTATCGTTTCTTCTCGCATACTTGAATTTTACGGCAAGCCTAATGTTATCATCTCCATTGATGACGAGGGCAACGCAAGAGGCTCGGCAAGAAGTGTAAAGGGCTTTAATATATTCAAATGTTTTCAGTATTGCGGCGAAGTTCTTGAAAAATACGGCGGACATGAATGTGCCGGCGGTCTTTCGCTCCAAGCTGAAAATATTGATAATTTTACGCAAATGGTATATGAATACAGCGATACTATGGATAATTTTCCAAGCGTTGAAATGGTCGCTGATAAGCTGCTCATGCCGCAGGATATAAACTTGGATAATGTAAAGGGTCTTGCAAGCATGGAGCCTTTCGGTGCTGAAAATCCTGTGCCTGTTTTTGCAATGCTTGGTGCAAGAGTGGATAAGATCATTCCGTTGTCACAGGGCAAGCATACTAAAATAGAGTTTTCATACGGCAGCTACAGAGGTCAGGCGTTGATATTCTCGCTTGCTCCTGAAAAAGCTTGTTTCACGGTGGGGGATAAGCTGGATATGCTCGTGGAACTTGGCGTGAATGTGTTCAACAATCGTGAATCGGTGTCTATAAAGGTGCTTGACCATAGGCTCAGCGGCGTTAAACAGGATAGATATTTTGCCGCTAAAGATTGCTATGAAAAGCTTATGCGTGGCGAAACTCTTCCTGCAAGCTTTATACGAAAAATAATACCAACAAGGCAGGAGCTTATCGGCGTTTATAAATACATAAGTGCAGTGAAAAATATCACGCTTGATAACCTGTTTATGAAGATATCAGGCGACAGCATGAATTATTGTAAGCTGCATATCTGCATAGATATTTTCAGAGATAAAGGTCTTATCGAGTTCAAACCTGCGACTATGAAGATAAGCTATGTTGTGCCGAAACATAAGGTAAACCTTGAAGATTCAGAAACTCTCGTTAAGCTTAATGAAATGCTTGGAAAGGCAGGTAACTGAAATGTCAGATAAAGAAAATATAGTGCTTGATCCTGCTGAAATGGATAAAATTGAAAATATACCTGAGATAAAGACTGTCGGCGAGGCAGATCTGCCTGCTGAGGCTGATGTGAAAGAGCAGTTTGAGGAAGAACCTGTTCCAACGCCTGCACCTGATAATACAGACGCAGTGCCTGAGGCGTCGAGACCTGAGCATATAGGCGAGAGGTCGGTTGGTTCAGTTGACGTGCTTATTCAGAAAATTTTGGACGGCGAAAGACAGTATGACCTGTCAAAAATAGTTTCTGCATATGAGCTTGCTGAAAAATATCATCACGATCAGAAGAGAGAGTCGGGCGAGCCTTATATTACTCACCCGCTTTCAGTTGCGTATATCCTTCTTGAGCTTGGCATGGATACTGACACTATCTGTGCTGCACTTCTTCATGACGTTGTGGAGGATACTCCGTGCACACTGGAAGAGCTGCAAAAGAATTTCGGAACTGACGTTGCAATGCTTGTAAACGGCGTTACAAAGCTGAAAAAGGTGGAAACTTTCACTAAGGACGAGCAAAAAGCCGAGAATATCAGAAAGATACTTCTTGCAATGAGCGAGGATATCCGTGTTATAATCATAAAGCTTGCAGACCGACTTCACAATATGCGTACTCTTAATTACTGCAAGGATTCAAAACGCAGGACCATTGCTCACGAAACAATGAACATCTATGCCCCTATAGCACATCGACTTGGTATTCGTTCTATCAAAGACGAGTTTGAAGATCTTGCGTTTTACTATCTTGACCCTTATGCCTACGCCGAGATAGACGAGCAGATGAAACTCCGCAAGGGCAGCCGTGAACAGCTGGTAGAAAATATCAAGCACAAGATACATGACAGGCTTGAAAAGGATTTTGACCCTGTTCCGCAGATTGAGGGTCGAGTAAAGAGCAATTATGGTATCTATAAAAAGGTCTACCGTGATGGCAAGGAAATAGACCAGATATATGACCGCTACGCCGTAAGAATAATCGTTAATACAGTTACTGAGTGCTATAATGTGCTCGGTATAATCCATGATATGTTCAGACCTATCCCGAACAGATTTAAGGACTATATTTCAACACCTAAGGCAAATATGTACCAGTCGCTGCACACCACTGTTATCGGCAGAGAGGGAATACCTTTCGAGGTTCAGATAAGAACATGGGAAATGCACAGAACTGCTGAATATGGTATCGCCGCACACTGGAAGTATAAAGAGGGCGTAAAGGGCAGTTCTAAGGACGACCAGCGACTTGCATGGATAAGACAGATAATCGAATCCCAGCAAGAGTCCAATGACGTGGAAGAGATAGTCAGAGCGATCAAGAATGACCTTGCACCTGAGGACGTTTTTGCTTTCACCCCTAAGGGCGACATGATAACTCTTCCAGTTGGCTCAACTGTTATCGACTTTGCCTATGCTATCCACACACAGGTCGGTCATAAGATGTGCGGTGCTAAGGTCGATAAGAAAATGGTATCTTATGACTATCAGATAAAAACTGGCGAGATAATCGAGATACTTACGACAAATGTTGTTGGTCATGGCCCTAGCCGTTCATGGCTAAATATCTGTAAGACCAACGAGGCCAAGTCAAAGATACGTTCATGGTTCAAAAAGGAAAGACGTGAGGAAAATATCTTTGAGGGCAGAAATGCACTTGAAAGAGAGTTCCGCAGAAACAATATAAGAGTGCCAGAGGAAGAACTTGAGGACTTTCTTAAAATGGATATGCACAGACACAGCTGTGATACCCTTGATGACTTCTTTGCAGCTATCGGCTATGGTGGAGTTCAGCTTTCAAAGGTAATGCAGAGGCTGAAATCTGAGTATAACAAAAAATACGGCGAGAAGGCACAGTCTGATAATTCTGAGCTTGATAATAAGATAAAATCTTCTAAAAATTCCACAGGCGTTATCGTTGACGGTATCGACAACTGTGCTATCAAGTTTGCACAGTGCTGCAATCCGCTGCCAGGTGACGAGATAATCGGATTTATTACACGAGGTCACGGTATATCAGTGCACAAGAAAGACTGCGTAAACTATCTTTCGCAGAAAGATGACACTGAGAACGCCGCACGTTGGATAAACGTCAAGTGGGAAAGTTCTGAGAAACATACGGGCTACTTTAAGTGTACCCTTGATATCGTTGCAGTGGATAGAATAGGTCTGTTGGCGGATGTTTCATCTGCACTGGCAATGATAAACATTTTTATCTATGAATCTACTTCAAGAGAGCTGAAAAACGGCAATGCAATGCTGTCGGTAACAGTCAGCATCGCAGGAATGGAACAGCTCAACAATGTTATAAACAAACTTCAGAAAATCAAAAATGTAATTTCTGTTGAGAGAAGTGGTAAATAAGAAAGGACAGAAAATGAAAATATATAGGTTAAAACCGCTGAGCGTTTGCGAAACAAACAGTTATATCGTTGCAAGCGAAGAGAATAACTGCGTTCTCATTGACGCTCCTGCCGACCCTGATTATATACTTAGCGAAATAGAGGGGCATGGTCTGACGCTGAAAAAGATATTTCTTACACACGGCCATTTTGACCACATCGGTGCGGTGGCAGACCTTGTTGACAGAACAGGCTGTGAGGTGTATATCCATGTTATGGATAAGCCGAAACTTACTGATGATGCAGGTATGCTGGCAAATCTTTTCAGGATAAGAGGTCACAGAAATTATACCGGCGAGGTAAAAGTCTTTACGGAAGATGATATATTAAAGCTTGATGAGCTTGAATTTGATGTACTGGAAACTCCGGGTCACACAAGCGGTTCTGTATGCTTTATCTGCGGCATGAATATGTTTTCTGGAGATACACTCTTTTCAAGGAGCGTTGGCAGAACTGATATGCCTGACGGCAGCAGCACGGCTCTTATGAAGTCGCTGACAAAAATTGCTGACCTTGGTGGAAATCTCACGGTATATCCTGGGCATATGAATGTTACCACACTGGACGCCGAGAGAAAATATAATCCATATCTCAGGCAGGCTGCGGAGGCTTTGAAATGACACTGATATTCAGCGGCAACGATTATAAATATGAGCTTGAGGGGGTAATGAAACTTTTTATCCCTGCAACGCTTTTTACGCATATTTTTTCTGACACCATAGACACTGAGGACGATTATGTTTTTGCACAAAAGAAAGTAAACGAAGATAATGTCCGTCTGAGCGTAACAGTGAAATACAATGGCAGTGTCTGTGAAAAAGAAGAATATGTGCCTTTTGATTGCGATATGGAGCTTTCGCTGTCAAGACTGCTTTATAAAGCCATGAGCGAACTCACAGGCATTGTGCCAAAATGGGGCGTTATAACGGGAATAAGACCTGTAAAGCGTGTGAATGATATGCTCAGCGAGGGTATGAACAGGGCTGAGATATTTGAAACCATGAAGAGTAAATATCTTTGCAGTGAGGAAAAGTGTGATATCGCATACAAGACTGCCATAACACAAATGCCTGTTCTTGACAAGCTGGATAATGACAGTTTCAGTCTGTATGTTTCAGTGCCCTTTTGCCCTACACGTTGCTCGTATTGTTCGTTCGTTTCACAGTCCATAGAGGACTGCATGAAACTTATACCAGAGTATGTGAACAAGCTTTGCGAGGAGATAATCTATACCGCAAAGATAACTAAGAAGATCGGTCTGAAACTGGATACTGTCTATTTTGGCGGCGGCACGCCTACCACTCTTACAGCAGCACAGCTTGACAGGGTGATGAAGGTAATAGCCGACAACTTTGATATGTCAACAGTTCGTGAGTATACGGTAGAGGCGGGCAGACCTGACACCATAACAGAAAAAAAGCTGCAAGTGCTAAAAGCTAATGGCTGCGGACGTGTATCGATAAATCCTCAGACGTTGAATGACAGCGTGCTTGAGGCTATCGGCAGAAAACACACAACGGCACAGTTTTTTGACAGCTTTGAACTGGCAAGAAAGGTCGGTTTTGACTCTATAAATACTGACATAATCGCAGGTCTGCCGACAGACACCGTCGAGAGCTTTATGGAAACCATAGACAAGCTTATTGAACTTGCACCTGAAAATATCACGGTGCATACGCTTTCTATAAAACGTGCGGCAAGGCTCAATCACAGCGGCGACAGGGAAGTGCTTAAAAATCCAGCGGACAAAATGGTGGAGTATGCAACAAAAAGACTGCTTGAGAGCGGTTATCTGCCGTATTATCTTTACAGACAGAAGAATATGCTTGAAAACCTTGAGAACATAGGCTGGACAAAGCAGGGTCATGAAAGTCTTTATAATATTTATATAATGGAAGAGGTCCAGACCATTCTTGCAATGGGTGCAGGCGGTTCGACAAAGCTTGTTGACAAAGCAGGCGGTCGGCTTGAGCGTGTGTTCAATTACAAATTTCCGCTTGAATACAACAAGCATTTTGAGCTTATGCTCAAGCGAAAAAATGAGATAGAGGAATTTTATGCTAAAGAAAAATGAGATAGTCAGGCTTGAAATAAGCGGCATGACCAATGAAGGAAACGGAGTAGGAAAGCACGAGGGCATTGCAGTTTTCGTGCCTTTTACTGTTATTGGCGACGTTATAGACTGCAAGATAGTGAAAGTTTGCAAGACTTACTGCTATGGCATTATTGAAAATATTGTAAGCGTTTCTGCACACAGGGTAGAAAACGACTGCCCTGTATATTCAAAGTGTGGCGGCTGCTGTTTTCGTCATATGAGCTATGAAGAAGAATGTCGTATAAAAGAGCAGTTTATCAAGGATTCTTTTGAGCGTATAGGCAAAATATACCCTGAGTATGACAGTTTTGAGGGCTGCAAGCAGCTTGTGGGATACCGCAACAAGGCACAGTATCCTGTTGCTGAGCAAGACGGCAGGGCAGTGTGCGGCTTTTATTCAAGACGTTCTCACCGTGTATGTGACCACACTGATTGTGCGTTGCAGCCTGCCATATTTAAGGCAATAGCTGATGATATAATGACTTATGTAAATGAGCGAAAGATAAAGGCATACAATGAAGAAACTGGCAGTGGTTTGCTAAGGCATATTTATCTCAGGCGGGGTGAACATTCAGGTGAGATAATGGTCTGTCTTGTGATAACTGATTTGAAAAAGCGTGGTGTATTTGATGCACTTGTGGGTGAACTATGCAAAAAATATGCTGATATAAAGAGTGTTGTGTTCAATGAAAACAGCCGCAAGACCAACTGTATTCTGGGTCAAAAACTTGTTACAGCATATGGCAGTGACACGGTACATGATATCATGTGCGGAAATGACATTGAGATATCGCCTTTATCCTTTTATCAGGTAAACACGTTGCAGGCTGAGCGGCTTTATGCCATTGCAGCTGATTATGCACAGCTTACGGGAAAAGAAACGTTGCTTGATCTTTACTGTGGTGCAGGTACTATTGGTTTATCCATGAGCAAAAATGTGAAAAAGCTAATCGGTGTAGAGATAATTCAGCCTGCCATAGACAATGCGAAGAGAAATGCGGCAGCCAACAATGTTACCAACGCAGAATTTATATGTGGTGACGCAGGAAAGATAGCGGAGATACTTTACAGCCGAGGAGAGAGGCCTGACGTGATAATAGCCGATCCGGCCAGAAAAGGCTGTACAAGGGACGCACTGGAATACATGGCGAAAATGTCACCAGACAGGATAGTTATGATATCATGCAACCATGCCACGGCAGCCAGGGACTGTGCTGTGCTGGAAGAGTTTGGGTATAGGACGGTCAGGGTCAAGGGCGTGGATCTGTTTGGGAGGACGGGGCATGTTGAGTGCGTAGTAATGTTGTCAAAAGTTAATAGCTGCTGGTGTCAATAAGGCTTTATATACAGAAATATTAATAGTAGGTGACTTTAATGGCATATGGAAAATCAATAGAATTGTTTCTTGTAAATGGAACTGCTGATAGCTTGATTATTGCTGAATTATCAAACTGGAACGGAAAGGCAATTAAAATTCCTCGTATTGAAGTTTCGTCGTGTAATCGTGATGATATTAGCCAAGCAGGTGTATACTTTCTTTTTTGCAAAGAAGATGACGGCTCGGACTCTGTTTATATCGGAGAGGCTGAAAATGTTAAGGAAAGACTTGTCCAGCATTTAAGAGATTATCAATCCGAAAAAGAAAAATACTACTGGAATACGGCAGTTATTTTCATAGGCAGAGATTTAAACAAGGCTCTCATTAGATATTTGGAAAATCGATTTGTTGATATTGCAAGGGAAAGTAAAAGATATGTTGTACTCACTAAAAACACATATCGTAACACGGTTATGAAGGAATCACAGATAGCTGTTATGGAGGAGTTTATTGATAATGTAAAGATTCTTATTAACGCATTAGGATATAAAGTATTAGAGCCATTGGTTCAAGTTAATTCGTCAAAAACAACTATTGATGATGAAATGCTTTTCATAACCTCAGGTTCTGTTAATGCTACAGGTAGAGTTACCACTGAGGGATTTGTTGTCTACGAAGGCTCAATTTTGGATAACAAAAATTCAGTTAATTCCTTGGGTAAAGGCATGAAAGATTTAAGACAAAAACTTATTGAATCTAATAAAATAAAAAACTATGTTACTAAAGAAAACATCTTGTTCTCCAGTTCATCGTCAGCGGCCTCTTTTATTTTAGGCTATAGCGTGAGTGGACCTCAAAGGTGGAGAACTAAGGACGGCAAAAGTTTAAAAGAAATAGAAAGCAATCAAACGTAATCCATTTAACATAATTTTTTAGTTAAACAGAATTTAGAACAATACATACTCGACTGTTGATAAATATTCAGCGGTTTGATCGCAGTTCTAAGGATTACTATGTGGGATACACCATCCGGCGGAAGATTTATTCACCCTGTAGAAAACAGGACCATTTCCCCTAGAGAGGCTGCAAGGATACAAAGCTTTCCTGATGATTTTATTTTTTACGGAAACAAAACGTCTATTTGCAAACAGATTGGAAATGCTGTGCCGCCAAAGGTTTCTTACTTTTTGGCAAGGTTGATAGAAAATATATTAAGGCAATAACTAACTCACACGATAGGAAATCAAAAATGAAAAGAACAGTAATAGGCATAATAGCCCACGTTGATTCGGGCAAAACAACGCTTTCCGAATCAATGCTATATCTTTCAGGCGAGATAAGAAAAATAGGCCGTGTTGACCACGGCGACGCTTTTCTTGACACAGATATGATAGAAAAAAACAGGGGTATAACCGTTTTTTCTAAACCTGCCGAGTTTAAATATAAAGACACTTTTTTCACCCTGCTTGACACTCCGGGACACGTTGATTTTTCCGCTGAAACAGAACGTGCTTTGCAGGTGCTTGACCTTGCAGTGCTCGTGGTCAGCGGAACTGACGGAGTTCAAAGCCATACGCAGACACTTTGGAGTCTGCTAAGAAGATATAATGTACCGACCTTTGTGTTTGTAAATAAAATGGACTTGGACGGTGCTGATAAAACTTTCGTTATGAACAGCCTTGAGGCTCGCCTTGGTTCGGGTTTCGTTGACTTTTGCCGCAGCCGTGGAGAAATTTATGAGGACTGTGCCGTTTTTGATGAGAATATTATGAACGAGTTCCTGGAAAATGGTAGTGTTTCTGATGAAACATTGTCAGCGGCAGTTCAACAGAGAAAAGTATTCCCATGCTTTTTCGGCTCTGCGTTAAAGTCACAGGGCGTTGAGCGGTTCATGGATTCACTGGCAGATCTCACACCATGCGTGCATGATAAGGGCGACTTTGGTGCAAAGGTGTATAAAATATCAGAGGACGGCGGTTCACGTCTGACGTTTATGAAGATCACAGGCGGTTCGCTCAAAATACGCAGCCTTGTGAACTATCGTTCCGCTGACGGTGAAAACGTATCTGAAAAGGTTAGCAGGATACGCATATATTCAGGTGCAAAATATCGTTCTGCTGACACTGCTGAAACCGGCATGGTCTGTGCGGTTGAAGGTCTTACCAAAACATACGCAGGTCAGGGTCTTGGCTTTGAAAGTGATTCGGCTATGCCTATGCTCGAACCTGTTTTGTCATATCGTGCTGAGCTAGTGAATGAAACTGATATGCACACTTTGCTGTCATATTTTCGTATCCTTGAAAATGAAGACCCTCAGCTCCACGTTGACTGGAACGAACAGCTTGGCGAGATACACGTTAGCATAATGGGCGAGGTGCAGCTGGAAATACTGAAAAATATCTTTAAGCGACGTTTTGATGTTGATATAAATTTTGGCGAGGGCAGTATTGCTTACAAAGAAACTATAGCTGAACCAGTTTATGGCTATGGTCACTATGAACCGCTCAGGCATTATGCAGAAGTGCATTTAAGGCTTGAACCACTGGAACGAGGGAAAGGGCTGTATTTCGCAACAGAGTGCAGCGAGGACGTTCTCGATAAAAACTGGCAGAGGCTCATTCTTACACACTTGCAGGAGAAAAAATATCTTGGCGTGCTCACTGGTTCGCCTATAACCGATATGAAGATAACTCTTGTGTCAGGCAGAGCACACCTAAAACACACAGAGGGCGGTGACTTCCGTCAGGCAACTTACCGTGCTGTAAGGCAAGGCCTGAGGCGTGCAAATTCAGTTTTGCTTGAACCATATTATAGTTTTACTCTTGAAGTGCCACAGCAGAACGTAGGACGTGCTATCACCGATATCCAAAACATGGGCGGAACTTTCTCATCGCCTGAGGTGGCAGGGGAGTTCTCTGTCATTAAAGGTAGTGCACCGGTATCGGAAATGCGTGGCTATCAGCAGCAGGTGGTGAGCTATACAAAGGGCCTTGGAAAGCTTATATGTATAGCTGACGGCTACCGTGAATGTCATAATACTTCCGCTGTTTTAGCTGAGTTGGGATATGACCCTGACAGCGACCTTGAAAATACAGCAGATTCCGTTTTCTGTTCCCATGGTGCAGGCTACAACGTCAAATGGAACGAAGTGCCCGAAAAACTTCACATTCCGCCTGAGGACAGACGCAGACAAGCACCTGAGCCAAGGTCATTTGACCGTGCAGAAGATTTTGTAAGACGTGCCGCAAGTGACAAAGAGCTTATGGAGATATTTGAGCGGACATACGGCAAAATAAACCGTGATAAACGCTATGCAATGAGGACACCTGAAAAAACGGTCAAATCAGTTGCTAAGCCGAAACAGATATACTCAGGCGTGGAATATTTGTTAGTTGACGGATATAATATAATTTTTTCATGGGACGAGCTGAAAAAAGCTGCCGCCGAAAGCCTTGACCTTGCAAGAAGTATGTTGGTAAACAGGCTTTGCAACTATCAGGGCTATAAGCAATGTGAACTCATACTTGTTTTTGACGCATATAAGGTAAAAGAGCAGGAGCGTGTGGTGGAAAACTACCACAACATCAGTATAGTTTACACTAAAGAGGCTGAGACTGCTGACACCTATATCGAGAGAACAGCCCATAAGCTGAGCCGTGAACATAAGGTGCGTGTGGCGACTTCTGACGGCATGGAGCAGGTCATTATAATGGGCAGCGGTGCTTTCAGAATGTCAGCACAAGAGCTGCACGAGGACGTTATGCGTGTTGAAAAGGAGATTCGAGAATATATCGCCAATATGAAATAAAAAAGACCGATTTTCTGTTTGTCAGCAGAAAATCGGTCTTTCTTTACTTTTTCTTCTTTTTTGGATTTATCTTTATCTCAGGTATCGCAAGGTTGTCAAATATTACGTCTGTTTCGTCATCGGCGTCATCATTTTCATCGTGCTCAGTCCTTACATTTTCAACGTGTACTTCAGGAAAAGCAAGGTTATCGGTGTAACAGTCAAGATGTTTGTTCTTATCGTCCATATTCTTTCTCCTCCGTTAATGTATAAAATTGATAAATCCTGTGATAACAAGGCTGTTTATAAAGTCAGCAAACATACTTCCCACAATAGGGACGAGCATATAAGCCTTTATTGACGGTGCAAACTTTGCGGTGATAGCCTGCATATTTGCCATAGCATTTGGGGTCGCACCCATTCCGAAACCACAAGTTCCTGCTGCAAGGACTGCTGCGTCATAGTTCCTTCCCATAACAGTGTATACGATGAAGTATGAGAAAAATGCCATAAGGATAACCTGTGCAAGCAGAAGTATTATCATTGGCAAAGCAAGTTCAGCAAGCTGCCAAAGTTTAAGGGTTATCATGGCTATGCCAAGGAAAAGTGAAAGGCATATTCCGCCGATATCGTTTATTTCACCCATGTGAATATGCAGCTTGCCGCTGTATTCGCCGATGTTTCGCATAAACGCTGCAACAATCATTGAACCGATGTATACCGGGAAAGTCATGCCAGTGTATGAGAGTGCCCATGAAACTAATGTGCCGATACCCATTGCGATCGCAAGCTGATAAGCGGCAGGGGCGTACATACTTACTGAACGGTGGTGTTTCTGTTCGTCCTCAACAAGTATGGAGTCATCCTCAGGAACAACAGTTTTGAGAAGATCATGCTTTATTATAAGCTTTCTGCCAATAGGGCCGCCCATTACAGAGCCTATGATAAGTCCGAATGTCGCCGCAGCAGTGCATAGTGTAGTTGCACCTTTAAGTCCAAGGTCCTCTAGCACAGTGCCGAATGCACCTGACGTTCCGTGTCCGCCTACCATAGGTATCGAACCTGTGCACATGCCAACCAGCGAGCTTACACCCAACAGCTTTGAAAGTCCCACCGACAGTGCGTTCTGCGTAAATATCAGCACTATCAGGCATAGTAAAAACGCTATAAGGCTTTTTCCGCCTGCTCTCAGTACCTTGATGTTTGCCTGAAAACCAACAGAAGTGAAGAACATTACCATGCAAACAGTTTTTAGTGTCTCGTCAAACTGAAATTCAACGATCCCTGCAACATGAAGAATACAGGATACCACTGCGAAGATAACTCCGCCGATAACAGGGGAGGGTATGCAGAAAGTTTCGAGAAATTTGACTTTCTTTTTTAGAAATCCTCCAAGATATAAAACTCCGACAGCCACGGCAAGAGTCTGATACATATCAACATTTATTGTTTTCAAATTCAGTCCTCCTCTTTTACAGCCATACCAATGCTGCTATAATAGTCTGCCGCTCCTTTATGAAAACCGCATGGGATATTTTCTGTTGCGAATTTCAGATCATTGTTTGCAAGTTCGACCTTCTTCTTTATCTCACCATTTTCTTCAAAGAGCATTTCGGTGAAGTTTCTGACTGTGTTGCTGTCTGTCTTTTTACTTGCCACCAAAACTGCCTTAACGCCGACGGTCTTAACGTCCTCATCTATGCCTTTATAAGTTCCTGCCTTTATGACTGTTTCGTAATATCCGTCATAAAGGTTGGTCATGTAGGAAATAGTTCTGTCATCAAATGGAAGTATCCTTATATCCATATCCTGTGATAGCTGCGTAATAACGTCGCAAGGAGCACCGAGCACAACGAAAAATGCGTCGATAGTACCATTTTTAAGTGCCTCAGCTGACTTTTCATAGGTCATGTTGCAGGTATCTATCATATCAATGTCAAGGCTTACGGAGTTAAAAATATACTCTGCATTTTTAGAAACGCCTGAATGTTCTTCGCCTATGGAAACCTTTTTGCCTTTAAGATCGGCAGGAGTCTCAATGTCAGAATCAGCTGCAACGATTATCTGAAATGACTCCATATAAAGTGCCGCCACAGCACGGGCGTTATCCACTTTGTTGTCTTTGAAATCTCCGGTGCCGTTTATCGCCTCTGACAAAACGTCGCTCTGAACTATACCCATGTCGATAAAACCGTCTTTCAGCAGCCGCATATTTGCCTGCGAACCTGCGGTCTGCTTAACAGTAATATTGCCGTCAAGGTCGCTAAGTGCGTTGGCATAGTTATAATATATTCCGCCCTTGTTGCCCGAACCAAGCCTTATCTCTGAGCCTTTAGAGCATGAGCAAAGTGCCGCAAACAGAACGCTTGCTATCAAAAGCGACAGCAGTCTATTTATTTTTCTCAATTATATCATTCCTTTCTTCGATAATAAAATACACAATTATTATATCATGCCCATATCTACACAAAAACAAGTTTTTCCCGATATTTTCAAAAAATTATTTTGCTAAATTATTTCCAAGTAATAATATTAACCATAATATAAAAAGCCACGCCGCATTACCAGCGTGACTTTTGTTTTAATATAGACAGTGAACAAATTTTGCCGTGAGAAGGTCAACACCAGAAAGCCGTGAAAGCACTATTTTATTCCTTATGATAGTAAGATCATCGAGTGCCGTTTCAAGCTCTTCGTCAGTTATCACTGAGTTGCTCATATAAGCCTTGACTGCGATCCGTCCGATTTGTTCAATCAGTTCGGCGGCGTCATTTATCTCCTTTTCTTTGCACTTTTCAGCGAGTTTGTCGCAAAGCTGTAAGTCAGTAACGTTTCTGCTGTCTGCAATGCCTATAAGCTTGAGGTACTTGAGCATATAGCTGTATACCGCTATAGTCCGCTTTTTGTTATCGCCCTCGCTAAGCTCAGACTTCATTTTCTTTATCCTGAGATCTCTGTGCAGAACAACGCCAAAACCTATGAGCAGAAGTCCGCCAAGTGTTATGAATATTCCTCCGAATGAACCGCCATAGTCGCTGTTATGTTCGGCGATACTGCTTGATGATATCGTGCCTTTGCCTACACCTGATATCACTGCCACACCATGACCGCCGCTTGTGACAGAATTTGCTTTCTTTGTAGTAGTTGTGGCTTTTGAACTGTTTGCAGGTTTCGTGGTCGTCACCGTTTTATTGCCGCCTTGACCGTCGCTCTTCGTGGTCGCAGCTGGACTGCTGTCAGTAGACTTAGTTGTAGCCGTAACTGACTTTGGATCTTTTTCCCGCTCTGTGAGGTTAGGATTATCATTGTTGTATCCCGGAGTGAATTCAGCAGGATACCAGCCGGCATTGTCGATAAACACCTCAGCCCATGCGTGTGCACATTTGTCCTTGACGCTTACTTCGTATACTGAATCGCCGTCAGACTCTCCAAGCTGTGAACTAAGAACAACATAGCCCTCAACATAACGTGAAGGATAGCCGAACTTTCTCAGCAGCTGAGCACCTGCCGTTGCAAAGTATGAGCAATAGCCCTCTTTCTGCGTGCCAAGGAAGTATTCGATAAAGTCCTCGCCCTCAGGGGTAACGCCAGGTTCAAGGGTGTAGGTGAAGTTATCAGAGAAATATCCTCGTATTGCAGAGCATATCTCTTCATAAGTCCATTCGTCTTTGTGATAAACGCTCACACCGAGATATTCGCTCAGTATCGTTCTGTAAGCCTGTTCAAGTTCATCTGATTCTGAAACGTCCATATATTTATTGTGAACAAATTCAGTATAAGAGTCAACGCCTCTGTCTTTGTTTACCGACAGTGCAGGAGTTTCTTCGGCTATATATTCAGGAACAGACTCTGGAACTTCCACTATGGACGCAGTGTCAAAGTAAAAAAGCGAATATTTCGTAGATGTCAGTTTGACGTAAGATTCTGTTGTAGGACGCATTTTTTTGTCGCCCTCGTTGCCGTCGCTTGAATACAGCGCCGCATATGGTGCATAAACAAACTTTTTGCTTGCACCAAGAACAGAAACATTTATTTTCTGAGGAGTAAGAAATGGGTATTTACGTTGTATCAGGTCATAGTCCATATCCTGTACCCACAGACCGCCTTGCTCAAAATCATCAGAAAAAGTATCGTCTTTTTCGCTGACCTCAAGCGGCGTCCAGCTGTTATCGCCGTATACGCCTGCAACATATCCACGAAGATACAGTGTGTTATTAAATTTTGGAGTTTCGATTTTCAGGGCAGTTGAGCCGTTGAAACTTATGCCTGCTGTCTTGCCGAGAACTCCGCCGTTCGTACCACCCACTGTTTTTATGCCGAAGAGGTCAAAACCGCCGTCATAGTCAGAAAAAGCATTTTTGATGTCCGCAAGTGAAAAGTTTGCCACAGTGGTTGAAATGTCGTGTCTGTACTTAGCAAATGACTCAGGACGTGTAAATCCAGTCACAGCCGAAAACAGCATTATAATACAAAGCACCGCAGAACTGAGCACAACTGTGTATTTCATAAACACGTTGTAAAAACAAGCTTTCTGCTTTTCTGAGGTGAAGTAAAACGTGCGTTTTCTCTCGTGCACCGCAAATGTGTTCTTTCTGCCAGCCTTATTTGTAGTGTGATTTATTATGTGCATCGCAAGCACAGTCACCCAGCATATGAACAGTCCTATGACCGTCCACATGGAAGGCTCCCAGCCCCAGTACATACCAAGCTCAAATACAGGGAAAGTTACTATAAACAACAGTGGAAAATCTATCCTGTAAATGCAGGCAGCCGCAACGCCAAGTGCTACAAGAGTTATCAATAACACAAAGAAGTTTGAGGCAAGGTAGGTGTAGTCAACAGGGGATATTCCGTTGAGGTGCACACCAAGCGTGGAGTTAGGTTGGTTTGCCCGTGCAAGATATCTGTCTATGACCACGAACATACCGTATTTTATAGTGGATATCCTGCCGAGAAGGTAGATAAGGTGCAAAAGCACAACTCCCAGTGCGGAAAATCTCACTATCTTTTGAGAGGATTTTATCAGTCCGAATACTAGCGAAAGTACTGCCGAATAGTAAATAAGCGTGTGTGTGTAGATATCCATATCCAGAAATGACGCCGCCATAAATGCCGTGCACAAGGTCGCCGCAAATGCCAGCAGTATCTGAAACCAAAGGTATGAACCCGAAGTGTGTTCATTCTCGCAGCTCATAAGGATATCGCCGTCAATGCACAGTCCATTGCTGCTGATAAATCCTATATCTTTGTTTTTGCTTTTTATTCTTTTCTTTTTCATGTTGTCACCTTTATAGACATATTTCCTGTATGCTTTCGGCAACGTGCTTTGCAGTGACATTTACAATGTCTGCAAACTCGTCATTTATAACGCCCTCTTTATTTTTATTTGTGATAAGCATATAGGAATAGCGGAACGCCAGATCATTATCGTTCATAACGCCGCTGACATCGCTGTTATACACAGGGGAGAAATACATCAAATGACCGCATTTATATTTCTCAGGCTCATTGATGTAATTTATTAAAGACAAGTCAGCCTCATCATACACAGACGCTTGCAGCAGCAAACTGATAAGCAATCTTGCACTTTCTTCGTCTGTGACGTTTACTATCTCGGTGCTGTCTTTCTTTTTGTCATACCATACCACTTTATGAGGCGTGTCGTTTTCCACAAGATAATAGGATATGGACGCTATAGCCTCAACCAGTGTATCGTATATGAGCAAGTAGTCCTCAGTGCTTGTGTCAAGATGTAAGTCAGCCATAAGCACGATAGAGTTTGATATAGGCAGGGAATAGTCCTTGACCATTGTTTTGTCCTGCTTTGCTGTAAGTTTCCAGTGTATCCTGTTTATTTTGTCGCCGTCATGATATTCATGAATGTCAAATATCTCCGACGGGTCATCACCCTTTGAAGTCTTGGAATAATCGTCAGTTTCAAGACCCATTTCAGCATAATTTGCAATATTGTTTTCTATAGGGATATAATCAGGCACGATAGTGAAAGTGCTCTCGCCGAACAGCTGTGACGCTGCATTCGTGCTCACCTTTACCTTGAAAAGCTTTAGCATATCCACAATGCGGCAGCGTTTTATGTTCATTCTGACAGTGCCATAATGTTTTGCGGAAACGTGCATTGTAAGATATTGTACGTCATTTGGATAGAGCGGCGTGTTTATTTTCATCGTGTTTTTATCGCTGTCAAGTGTGTTGTAATACTCTATCTCTATTATCGTATTGGCAACAGGCAGCTTAGAACGGTTTTGCACTCTTAGAACAACAGGTATCTTTGATGACCTGCTTGAAGTCTTTTGAGTGTTCACAAAACCAATGCTTATTTTCTTTGACATTCTTTTGAGCATGACAAATAAGATAAAAGGCATGACAAGCAAAAATGCAAAGAGATAAAAAGAAAAGCTGCCCACATATAATATATAGAAAAAGATAGACGCAATAAATAATATTATATATAAAATCAGCATTTGTTCCTCCGCTATTTACTAGCCCTTGGCACCTGAACGGAAGAAATGACGCCTTTAAGTATCTGTTCGCCTGTAAAGCCGTTTATCTTGGCTTTTGAGTTGAAGATCAGTCTGTGGAGCACAACATCATTGAAACTGTAGATGACATCATCAGGAATAACATAATCTCTGCCCTTGAGCAGTGCAGTAGCCTTTGTCATTCTAAGCAGTGCAATAGTTCCTCGTGGTGAAAGACCAAGCTTTATATATTCGTTGTTTCGTGTAGCGTTTGCAAGCATTGCAATGTACTGGAAAACCTGATCTGAAACATAGATATTCTCCACAACTTTTCTTGCCTGAATAATATCCTCAGCAGAAACCACAGGTCTTACATTATCCACCGGCACAAGGTTCTGCTTTGATTTGAGCATTGCGACCTCGCTCTCAAGGTTTGGATAACCCATTGTGAGTCTTACTATAAATCTGTCCATTTGAGATTCAGGGAGCATTTGTGTTCCTATTGAACCCACAGGGTTCTGCGTTGCGATAACGATATAAGGGTCAGGCATTTTGTGTGTAACGCCGTCAACAGTGACCTTGCCCTCTTCCATTACCTCAAGGAGTGCAGACTGTGTTTTGCTGGAAGTTCTGTTTATCTCATCAGCAAGAAAAAGATTTGTGAGTGCTGCACCCTGTTTGTATTCAAACTTATGTGTTTCCTTATTAAGTATAGTAAATCCTGTTACGTCGGTCGGAAGAACGTCAGGTGTGAACTGAAGTCTTTTGTAATCAAGGGACAGAGCCTTTGAAAGTGCCACCGCAAGAGTAGTTTTGCCAACGCCCGGAATATCCTCGATAAGAATGTGACCACCTGCAAGTATCGACAGCAGAACTTTTATAATTATCTCGTCCTTGCCGATTATGACCTTTTTGACCTCATTTATCACGCTTTGTGACATATTCAGTACCTTGATCTGATCTTCTGTTAAGCTGTTGTTCATAAATTTCTCCTTTGTTTTGTGTATTTATCTTGATATTTGCAACATTTGTACACATTGCATTAATATTATAGCACGAATATCACTGTATTTCAAGCATTTTGTGCGATAATTATGTACAATAATGTACTTATTACTCTGTCAGAGGATACAAAAATGCAGAGTGGATAACTGTACTAAACCATAGACTTTCAGCATAGTATTTTCATAGGACAAGTCAAGGGGGCGTGAAAAAATGATAAGAGAAGTCAGCAAGATAAAATACGTTTACGAACTGCTCACTCCCAGGATAAGAGGAGCGTTGATGTCAGTGCCTGAAATAGAGCGTGACAGGATACAGGAAATAAGACTACGCCGAGGCAGACGGCTGTCTGTGACCATATTTTCAAAAGAATATTTCGTCAATGACTTCGGCAGGTTAATGAACAATATCGGTGACAGCGTTGAGGTGACGTCAGAAGATATCGAAACTTCACTTCACAGCTTTCACCGTGAGATAGCAAGAGGATATATAACCGTATCAGGCGGCTGTAGAGTAGGTTTTTGCGGTACAGCAGTCTTTGACCCCGCAAAAGGATATAAAGTGGAATCTGTAAAAAACATATCTTCTCTTAATATAAGGATAGCCCGTGAAATGATAGGCAGCTCTGATGAAATATATGCAAAATGCTTTCCAGACAAGCCTGTGAGCCTGCTTATTGCGTCACCGCCGTCAGGAGGTAAAACAACGGTACTCCGTGACCTTGCGAGAAAGCTTGGTGAACGCTGGCGTGTTGCACTTATAGACGAGCGAAACGAGTTTGCCGCAACAGTGGCAGGTGAGCCGCAGAACCTTATAGGTGCAATGACAGATGTATTCAATTCCTATAACAAGTATGAGGGAATAATGACGGCGGTGAAGGTCATGTCGCCGCAGATACTCATATGTGACGAAATAGGCTCTGCCGAGGATAACGAGGCGTTGCAGTATGCACTGAACTCAGGAGTAAAGCTTATAGCATCATGTCACGCCTCAAACCTTGAAGAGCTAAAAAAGCGGCGTTACATATCAAAACTTATAAAAGATAAAGCTTTTGATGCACTTGCGGTGCTTGGCACAGGGACAATGTGCGGCAGATTAGTTTCTTTTACAAAAACAGGAGCATAAAATGATAAAGCTTATAGGCTGTGTGCTGATAATCGCCGCCTGCACGCAAATGGGCTGTGCAATGGCGTCAGATAAAATAAAGCAGATGAAATATCTAAAACTGCTTCGGAGACTGATATTTGAATCCAAAGCAATGATAGAGGGCGGAATGACTTTCGGAGAAATAGTTTCAAAGCTTGCCTCGCAGAAGGATTATAAAGAGTTCACCTTTTTGTCTGAAGATACATCTTCGCCAGATGTTCGTACAAAAATAGCAGTGAGTATACAAAACTCAAAGCTTTTTGACAGTGAGAGTAGGCAAACAGCTGTGGACTTTTTTGAAAACCTTGGAACAACAGACACTAACGGACAGCTTGCATACATTTCCATTAGCCTTGCCGCACTTGACGAGCAGATAGGCAGGCTTTCAGAGAATTTTACATCGCAGATAAGGCTGTGCAGAGCCTTAGGCGTTCTCAGCGGAGCTTTTATAGCTATCCTGCTCATATAGCAAAGGACAACCATAATGAAGGGAACAGAATTTTATGGATATAGATCTTATTTTCAAAATCGCAGCCATAGGAATAATAGTTGCCGTGCTCAATCTGTTGCTGAAACGTGCAGAGCGTGACGAACAGGCAATGATGACGACCCTTGCAGGACTTATTGTTGTTCTGCTTATGATAGTAAGGCAGATAGGTAATCTGTTTGAAACGATAAAGGAAGTATTTGGTTTATATTAATGAAAATATTTACGATAGCGTGCTTTTGCGTGTTCTCTGCGATAGTTTGCAAGGCTATTGAAAAAGACAGTCGTGAGGTAAAATATGCGGCAGTGCTTGCTGCGATAGCAATAGTGCTTTTTCATTCAGTGGTTTTTGTTAAGGACATTATTTCAGTTTTTGAAGATCTTTTTACTTTGTCGGGCATTGATGATATGTATCTTACCATACTTTTCAAAGCTTTAGGCATATGCTATGTTGTACAACTGGCATCAGATTACTGCAAAGACTGCGGAGAAAATGCACTTGCGTCACAAGTCACGCTTGCAGGAAAGCTTGCAATGCTTTCAGTGTCACTGCCGCTTTTCAAAGCCTTTATGGAAATAGTGAAAGCACTGCTTACATAGGAAGAATATATGAAAAAAATAATTGCCGCTGTTCTGATAATGCTTGTGTGTATGTTTGCTCCGCAGGCAGTGTATGCAGACAGTGAAGAAACAGAGAATGAATATTACGACAGGCTTATAGCTGAAATAAATGATGGGCTTTCTTTTGACGGTGATGATGAAGTTTCAGAGGTGCTGAAGGATAACGATATAGATATAAAAGATCCCGCAACGGTGACAAATATAAGTGCAGGTGACGTAATAAAGCATATTCTTGACGGCTTTGTGGCTGCACTGAGAAGTCCGCTTATAATGTTAGGAAAAATAACGGTAGCCGCTATGCTTTGTGTGCTTGTGAGATCAATGTCGGCAGAGGGTACAGTAGACAAGGTATTCACTCTTATATGCGTTCTCACAACCGTGCTTGTCATAAGTGATACGGTCACGGACAGTCTGTATTCTGTAAAGACATCTATGGGACAGATGAACAGCTTTATGATGTCATACGTTCCTATATTTTCAGGCGTCGCTACCGCTGGAGGAAGTGCAGCTACCGGTGCAGGATATTACGGCGTAATGCTCGTTATCTGTGAAAGTGCAGGAATATTAGCAGACAAGATACTCGTGCCGTTTTTATCAGCAGTTCTGGCAGTGACGCTTGTTTCTTCCATAAATCCGTCGCTTGACCTTGGCAGTCTTGCAGAATCGGTCAAAAATCTTGTCATATGGGTGCTTGGTATAGCAATGACGCTTTTTACAGGACTTTTATCCATACAAAGCTTTGCAGGAGCGGCTGCGGACAGCCTTTCCTCAAGGGCAGTGAAGTTTGCGGCGTCAAGTTTTATACCTGTTATAGGCAGCTCTGTATCAGAGGCATATTCGGCAGTAAAGGGAAGTATAGGCGTTATAAGGACAAGTGTTGGCGTTGTAGGCGTCATAATAATGGCTGTGATAGTCGCAAGACCTCTTTTAACGCTGCTTGCTGTAAAGCTTGCGGTGTGGATAGGTGCAACGATAAATGATATCTTCGGCATAAGCAGCAGCGGAAATTTGCTGAAAAGCATAAATTCCGTTCTTTCCATAGGAGTGAGCATACTGTCAGCTTATTCAATTATGTTTGTAATATCAACATCAGTCGTCATAATGACGGCAATGAACACAGGAGTGTAGAAATGGATACCATAAAAGCAGTGATATTTACAGCCTGCATAGTAGGGGTGATAACATCTCTAACGGATATCGCCGCACCTGAAGGAAGTTTGAAAAAGCAGTTAAGGTCTGTGCTTGCGGTGATACTTGTGCTTGCAGTAATAACGCCCATAATGGGACAGGGCTTTAAAGTCACTCTCAGTGATTATACTGAGCTTTCAGATCTGCCCGAATTTGATAATATTTCGACAGTGACAGAGCTATATTATCTTTCCGAGTCAGAAAGCAGACTTGAAGAATATTTCAGGGATAAGCTGAATAAAAATGGCATAGAAAATGTCCGAGTGGACATAACCACGGACATTAATGAATATAATGAAATAGAGATAACAAAGGTCAGGGCATATCCAATACAGACAAGCGACAGAGAACTTATAAAAAAGCTCATATCTGAGGATCTGCCTGAGGCTGAGGTCATCATTCAGGAGGAATAACAGTGCTGAAAAACAAGGTCGAGGGAAAAATAAAAGCTTTAAAAAAGCTGCCTGCGAAAACAAAGATAGTTATAGCTGTGGGCATTTTGGGAATATTGCTGATATTTCTGTCAGAAATGTTCCCTGCGAACAGCACGCCGAACAGCAAGGTCACACCTACTGAAAGCACTGCCTCAGACGATACTGACAGTTATAAAAAACAGATAGAAAAAGAGCTGAAAAATGTTCTTTCTCAGGTCAGGGGAGTGGGAGAGTGCGAAGTCATGGTGACTGTTGAGGGCACAACTGAATATGTTTATGCTGAAAATCTTACCAAGAGCACCGACAACAATGGTGACAGAACAAGCGACAGATATGAAAACGAGATCGTCATGACAGATAATGACGGCAAAAAGGAGGCATTGGTAAGAAAAATAATAAAACCGCAGATATGCGGCGTCGTCATAGTCTGTGAAGGAGGTGGAGATATAAAGGTAAATGAACGTGTACTTAAAGCGGTTTCGACAGCCTTAGGCATTTCCAGCAGTAAGATTTGCGTTGAGGGCAAAAAATAACAGAAACCTGCTAAGAAAAATCAATAGGCAAAATAAACAAAAATGAAAAAAGGAGC
>OHEV01000155.1_pt1 | contig 46676 bp, 36 predicted proteins | sample 1567331 | NCBI WGS metagenome assembly OHEV01 (sample SAMEA3879561, study PRJEB24766) | human gut metagenome | biome: human-associated habitat; feature: feces | place: USA | collected 1985/1987 | reverse complement strand
CCGAAAACACTTGACTTACTTTCAAGAACAGTTTATGTCAGTGTAAATCCGGATTGGACCGAGGATGAACTTTCGAATATAATCAATATATGCAAAAACATATAAAAAACAGGAGGAATGTAAAATGAACATTGACATTAAACACATTGCCAAGCTTGCAAGACTTCGCATCGAAGACGATCAGCTTGATAAGTTTGAGTCAGAAATGGAAAACATCGTGGGAATGGTTGAAAAACTCCCCGACATTCAGGACGAAATGACCCTTGACCCTGACAACCCGATGATACTCAGAAAAGACGTGGCTGTTCAGGATAAATTCACAAGACAGGAGCTTATGCAGAACGCTCCTCAGGTAAAGGCAGGCTGTCTGGTCGTGCCTAAAACAGTAGAGTAAGGAGTGTTATAATTGGAACTTTTTGAAAGAAACGCTTGCGACTTGTCAGAAATGATAAAGAACAAGGAAATAAGCTCCACAGAGCTTACAAAGTCTGTTTTTGACAGAATCAAAGCCGTTGAGGACAAGGTAGACGCTTACCTGACACTTGACGAAGAGAACGCTATGAAAAAAGCCGCTGAGATAGACGAAAAGCTTGCAAAGGGCGAAGAGCTTTCTCCGCTGGCAGGTATACCTGTTGGTATCAAGGATAATATCTCAACAAAGGGTCTGAGAACGACCTGTGCGTCAAAAATGCTTGGCAACTATGTTCCGCCGTTCAACGCAACTGTTATGAACAAGCTTGACGATATCGTTGTGACCGGCAAGCTCAACATGGACGAGTTCGCTATGGGTTCATCAACTGAGAACTCACATTTCAAGCCAACAAAGAACCCTTTTGATACTGAGAGGATACCTGGCGGTTCATCAGGCGGATCTGCTGCCGCTGTTGCAGCAAGAGAGGCTATCGTTACCCTTGGTTCTGATACAGGCGGATCTATCAGACAGCCTGCGTCATACTGCGGCGTTGTAGGTCTTAAACCTACATACGGCAGCGTTTCAAGATACGGTCTTGTTGCTTTTGCGTCCTCACTGGATCAGATCGGACCTCTCGGCAAGTGCGTAAAGGACGTTGCTATGGTACAGTCCGCTATCGTTGGTCATGACAAGTATGACGCTACTTCTTCCTATAGAGAGTATCCTGATTTTGCAGCAGACCTCAAGGCTGACGTAAAGGGTCTGAGAATAGGTATCCCAAAGGAGTATTTCGGCGAGGGTATCGACCCGTTCGTTAAGCAGTCTGTAATGAACGCTGTCAAGGAACTTGAAAAGCAGGGTGCGACTGTTAAGGAGATATCACTGCCTTCTACAGATTATGCACTTTCATCATACTATATCATTTCCTCAGCTGAGGCATCATCGAACCTTGCAAGATTTGACGGCGTAAGATACGGTTTCAGAGCCGAAGAATATGACGGACTTGTTGATATGTACGAAAGAACACGTTCAGAGGGCTTTGGCGACGAGGTAAAGAGAAGAATAATGCTTGGCACATTCGTGCTTTCATCAGGATTCTATGACGCATACTACAAGAAAGCAAAGCTCGTTCAGAAGAGAATAATGCAGGAGTTCGCCGCTCAGTTCTCTGACGTTGACGTTATCGCTACTCCGACAGTTCCTTCAACAGCTTTCAAGATCGGCGAAAACACAGACGATCCCCTTAAAATGTACGCAAACGATATCTGCACCGTTACAGTAAACATTGCAGGTCTGCCTGCAATAAGCATACCTTGTGCATATGACGAAAAGGGTCTGCCTGTTGGTATGCAGCTTATCGGCGGAAAGTTTACAGAGCAGCGTCTGCTTGACACAGCATATGCTTATGAGCAGCTTTTGGGCGGATTCAAAATGCCTGAGCTTTAAGGAAAGGGGTCACAAAAATGGTAAAAGGCTACGAAGTTGTAATCGGTCTTGAAACTCATGCTGAGCTTAATACCGAATCAAAAATATACTGCGACTGCAAGAACCAGTTCGGTCTTGAAGTCAACTCACAGGTGTGCCCTATCTGCATGGGTATGCCTGGCACACTGCCTACTCTTAACGAAAAGGTAGTAGATTATGCAATAAGAATGGGTCACGCACTCAACTGCGAGATAAACCGTATCTGCAAGCAGGACAGAAAGAACTATTTCTATCCTGACCTGCCAAAGGCTTATCAGATATCACAGGCTGAAGTTCCTCTCTGCGGCAAGGGTTATGTTGATATCCTTGTTGACGGCGAGGAAAGAAGGATCGGTATCACAAGAATACACATCGAGGAGGACGCCGGTAAGCTGCTCCACTCTGACAAGTTCCACGGTGTATCACTTGTTGACCTTAACCGCTGCGGCGTTCCGCTTATCGAGATAGTTTCAGAGCCTGATATGCGTTCTTCACAGGAGGCTAAGGTCTATCTTGAAACACTGAAATCTATTCTCCAGTATCTTGGCATATGCGACTGTAAGATGCAGGAAGGTTCTATCAGATGTGACGTAAACGTATCAGTTCACAAGCCGGGCGAGCCATTCGGCACACGTTCTGAGATGAAGAACGTAAACAGCTTTTCTGCCGCTGTAAGAGGTATCGACTACGAGGTAGAAAGACAGATAGCTGTTCTTGAAGCAGGCGGAAAGGTCGAGCAGGAAACACGCCGTTGGGACGACGAAAAGGGAATGAGCATTCCAATGCGTTCAAAGGAGGACGCTCAGGATTATCGTTACTTCCCTGAGCCTGACCTGCTTACTATCGTTGTGGAGCAGGAGCGTGTTGACGAGCTGAAAAAAAGTATCCCTGAGCTGCCGAATGTAAAGATACTCAGATATGTAAAGAAGTTCGGTCTTAACATAAAGGACGCAACGTTTATCGCTGAGTCAGTTTCCCTTGCAAAGCTTTTTGACGACTGCATGGCAAAGGACAAGTTCCCTGCAAAGTGCTACACAACATGGATACTCGGCGACCTTGTTAAGTACATGAACGCCACAGGCAAAACGCTTGAGGACACAAAGCTCACACCTGACAACCTCACAGACCTCGCTGCCGCTATCGAGGCAAAGACCATTTCCAACGCAGGAGGAAAGAAAGTCTTTGCAGTTCTTCTTGAAGAGGACAAAAAGGTAAGCGACATTATTGAGGAACAGGGTCTTGCACAGGTTTCCGATGACAGTGCACTTGAAAAGATCGCTGACGATGTTCTCGCCGCTAATGAAAAGTCCGTAAATGACTACAAGGGCGGAAAGACAAATGCACTTGGCTATCTTGTTGGTCAGTGCATGAAAGCCTCAAAGGGCAAGGCTAACCCAGGAAAGATGAAGGAGATAATCCTTGCAAAGCTTGGATAAGCCTGAGTATATTTGGATATAACAAAAGAGGATCGCATTTGCGGTCCTCTTTTTTGTACTCATATAAGTTTTCCGTAGCAAAATTCGCCGTCTGATGAAGTTATCTCTACCTTCAAAAGCTGCCGACGCAAAGAAACGTCCTCGCTGTCCCTTGGAATCTTCACAGTCACATAATTTGGTGCATGACCCTGATGCCACTGAGGGCTTGTTTCCTTTTCAAACAAAACCTCCTGAACCGTGCCCACAAGACTTTTGAGATACAAAGCCTTTGTTTCATTGCACACATCTGCCATTTGTGCAGCACGGCTGTGCTTTGTCTTTCGGTCGAGTTGACCTTTCATTTTGTCGGCAACAGTCGTCGGTCTGCGTGAATATGGAAAAATGTGAGCCTCGGCAAAGGATATCTTCTTTGCGAATGCCAGCGACTTTTCAAACTCCTCGTCAGTTTCCTGTGGAAATCCCACCATTATATCAGTGGTTATTGCACAGTTAGGAAAATGCCTGCGAAGTTTTTCACAAAGCTCTTCATACTCGGCAGTATCATAGTGACGGTTCATGCGTTTAAGTGTTTCGTCACAGCCGCTTTGCAGAGAAAGATGAAAATGCGGACACAGCTTTTCTAGCTTTGACATTCTCAGGATATCATCATCTGAAATAAGCTCAGGCTCAACAGAACCGATACGCACCCTGAAATCTCCCTCACAGCCGCAAGCTGCCTCAATGGCGTCAATAAGCCGTGTGCCGTTTTTGAACTCTCTGCCGTAACAGCAAAGATTTATGCCGGTGAGGATAATTTCCTTGTGACCTGAATCAACAAGCTGCTGCACCTCAGGTGCGATATCCTCCAAAGGCTTTGAACAGATATGTCCCCTAGCCGTTGGTATTATGCAGTATGTGCAATACTGGTCGCAACCGTCCTGAATCTTTATATACGCACGGGTCTTTTGGTCAGCACCTGAATTTGTCATTTTTTCAAATGCCTCTCCCTTTTCACGGGGAACTATCCTAACAATACGCTCACCGCTTGTGATATACCTTTTTATAAGGGCAGGTATCTCCTTTTTAGCACCCGTGCCCACTATGACGCCGCACTCGTCAAGAGCGGCAGCCTCTTTTTCAAAAGCCTGAGGAAAACAGCCTGCCAGAACTATCAGACACTCAGGATTGGCTTTCTTTATCTTATGTATAAGCTGTCGGCACTTCGAGTCAGACTGAGCCGTGACCGTGCAGGTGTTCACAATGCACACCTCCGCCTCAGCATAGTCCTCAGCAAGCTCATACCCCTCAGACAGCATAGATTCTTTTATATTCTCAGTTTCATATTGATTTACCTTGCAGCCGAAGGTATAAAAAAAGGCTTTCATATTTGATTTCCTTTCAGTATCCAAATGTTGATAGTGCACAATAAGTTGATAAAATATATGTGCATATTGCATAAATCTAAACTTTGGTTTTTTTGGCTCTTGACTATTGTACCATATTTTAATTTTTTTTGCAAATATCCATTGACAAATCAGAAAAATTGTTTATAATATAAATAGTAGAGAAAAAAATCTACAGAATTTATGTGGGAATCAGGATCGGAAATACCGATCATTCTGAAGGAGGAATATTTATGACAAAGGTAAAAATCATGCTCGATTCCATTGCAGCGGTAAAGAAGTTTGTAAGCGTAGTTTCTATGTACGACTTTGATGTGGATCTTGCGTCAGGAAGATATGCAGTTGACGCTAAGTCAATAATGGGTATTTTCAGCCTTGACCTTTCAAATCCTATCCAGCTGGTAGCACACACAGACGACGCTACTAAGTTCCTTGATGAGATCAAAGAATTTATCGTTGACTAAACTTCGATATCACAGGAGCACTGAGTTAAAAGCTCAGTGCTCTTTTTTATTGCAAAAAATAAACGTTTTCGTATTTTTACGAAATGTCCTCATATAGTTTAATATATTTACGAATATACACTTTCTACTTTTGTTGTATTTTCATTCAAAACGCATATAAAACGTTTGAGATTTTCGTAATAAGAAAACTTTTAGCTGATTTGTTATATCTTTTACATAAGTTCCACATTAACTAAAACGTTTAAATATGATTAATTATCCAGATTTCGTATTTATAATTAACACGAATTAAATCAAATTCATATTAATATCTTTGTATATAATATTTTACATGATATCTGTTTACTCTTTGTTCACAGCAGCATATAATAGTATATAAGTTAAAATATGTGACATATCAATATGAAAATGCTATTTTCAAAATCAGAAGTTCCGAAAACATCAGAAAATTTCGGACTTTCAAGGCAAATGCCTTATGACACGGAGGTTTATTATTACGAAAGGAGGATATGCCTCAGGGCATTATCACGGACATGATAAAAGCTTATATCAGGATAAACGATCTTAACGACATCAAGACTTTGCACGAGGCGGCTCTCAGCTGCAAATACGATCTGGTGGTGCAGTCAGGCACAAAGATACTCAATCCAAAGTCGCTTATGGGTATTTTCGGTCTGGGCACAAAGAAAACTGTATCACTGGTAGCTAAATATGATGACAAGCGTGATTTTCTCGAAAAATTCGGCGATCTGATCTCGACCTAAGGCAGCGACCGCAGGGTCATTGCCTTATCATTCCTTTCAGGAGCGTTCCGTTCAGGCGGGACGCTTTTTTCTTTGCCCTTTTCTCCCTTGTAATCACAATAATGTTGTGTTATAATAATGTATGCAGCAAACCTATTATCTGCTGCATTTCAGATAAAAATAAGGAGATAACGAATGAGCATAAAAATAATACTGCTGGCACTGGAGACCTTGCTGCTGTTTTTGTTTCTTGTCCCATTTCCTGTGATATGTTCAGGAAACCTGCTTGGCATTATCGTTTCGGTAATGCTTATGCTGATAACAGCAAACTGGACAAAATTCTGCGGCATCATAACAAAGCTATGGGGTCACGGAGTGGGCAGATTCGGACTTATATTTCTCAGCGTTCTGATAGTCGCAGGGATAGTGTATGTAAGCGTGCTGTCTGTGCTTATGTACAAAGCTCAGGAAAACCGCCCCGAAAAAGCAAATGTTATCGTGGTGCTTGGCTGTCAGGTAAAAGGCGAACGTCCTTCACGAATGTTACGCAGGCGGCTTGACGCTGCAATAAAAGCCATGAATGACGATCCCAACGTTCTTTGCATCGTTTCAGGGGGCAAGGGCGACGACGAGAAGATCAGCGAGGCTCAGGCAATGAAAACCTACCTGCTTGAAAAAGGCATTGACAGCCGCAGGATAATAATGGAGGACAAGTCCACCTCAACATATGAAAATATCCAAAACTCTCTTAAAATACTTGACGAACTCAGCATGAGCCACGATATGACCATAGTCACAGACGGTTTTCATCAATACCGTGCAAGCCTTATGGCAAAGGCTCAGGGCGTAAAAAACGTCACCGCATATTCAGCCTATACCGAGCCACGATATCTTTTCACATACTGGGTGAGAGAATGGCTTGGACTGACGCACTTTTTCATGCTGGGCAGCTAACTAAATTTCACGAAAATTTGCACAAAAAGCTATTGAAAACAGCACAAAAATATGCTAGAATAAAGTCGTAAATAAATGAAAATCGGAGGTTAGAACATGAAAAATATACCAGAAGTAAAGTTTGGCATAGTTGCAGTTTCAAGAGATTGTTTCCCTATGTCGCTTTCTGAATCAAGACGTATCAAGGTTTGTCAGGAGTACAAAAAGGCTTACGGCGATATCTATGAATGTCCTACAGTTGTGGAGAACGAAAATGATATGCTCAAGGCTCTCGGCGAGGTGAATGCAGCGGGCTGCAACGCACTTGTTGTATATCTCGGAAACTTTGGTCCTGAGTCATCAGAAACACTTCTTGCAAAGAAATTTGACGGCCCTGTTATGTTCGTTGCAGCCGCTGAAGAACCATGCGGCAAGGAACTTATCGACAACAGAGGCGACGCATACTGCGGTATGCTCAATGCAAGCTACAACCTTGCACTGAGAAACATCAATGCTTATATCCCTGAGTACCCTGTTGGTACGCCTGACGAGTGTGCAAAGATGATAAACGAGTTCGTTCCTGTTGCAAGAGCTATCCTCGGTCTTAATGATCTTAAAGTTATCTCATTCGGCCCACGTCCGCAGGATTTTCTTGCCTGCAACGCTCCTATCAAACAGCTTTACAACATGGGCATCGAGATAGAAGAAAACTCAGAGCTTGACCTTTTCGAGTCATTCAACAATCACGCTGGCGACGAGAGAATACCTGCTGTCATTGCTGACATGGAGGCTGAGCTTGGCAAGGGCAACAAAATGGCTGAGATACTTCCAAGACTTGCTCAGTATGAACTTACTCTTCTTGACTGGGCAGACGCCCACAAGGGTTCAAGAAAGTATGTCGTATTCGCAAACAAGTGCTGGCCTGCATTCCAGACACAGTTTGGTTTCGTTCCATGCTATGTAAACTCAAGACTTACAAAGATAGGTATCCCTGTTGCCTGCGAGGTAGATATCTATGGTGCAGTCAGCGAATACATAGGCGTTTGCGTATCAGGAAAGCCTACTACGCTCCTTGATATCAACAACTCAGTTCCTGCTGATATTTATAATGAGGATATCGCAGGCAAGTTCCCATACACACATAAAGACACATTTATGGGATTCCACTGCGGAAACACAGCGTCATGTCTTGTAAAAGAGCCTGAAATGAAGTTCCAGCGTATCATGAAGAGAAATCTTGAGCCTGACAGCGAGCCTAACATTTCAAGAGGTACTCTTGAGGGCGATATTATCGACGGAGATATCACATTCTTCCGTTTTCAGTCAACAGCTGACGCTCAGCTCAAGGGTTACATAGCTGAGGGCGAGGTACTTCCTGTTGCAACACGTTCATTCGGTTCTATCGGAATTTTCGCTATCAACGAAATGGGCAGATTCTACCGCCACGTTCTCGTGCAGAAGAATTACCCACACCACGGTGCTGTAGCTTTCGGTCACTATGGAAAGGCACTTCACAGCGTTATGACTTATCTCGGCATGACCGACATAGGTTTCAACCAGCCTAAGGGTATGCTTTATCCAACAGAAAATCCATTTGCAGATTAATATTTTAGGGATACCGCACTGTAATGGTGCGGTATTTCTGCTTTTATGAACTAAAAAATCCACAAGTGAGCCAAAGCTTATTCACACATAATTATATGCCCTGCCGAATAATAAGAATTTTATTGACAAATATGCGAAAAATGTAGTATAATAGAAACAACTATTATAAGGAGATGTAGCCATGTCTGTTTACCGTATTTATGTAGAAAAAAAGCCTGAATTTGCAGTTGAGGCAAATTCACTTATCGGCGGCATCAAGTCAGCCCTTGGACTTGATAACCTTGCAGGTCTGAGAGTTATAAACCGTTATGACGCTGAAGGCCTTTCAAGAGAGGATTTTGACCTTGCAGCACCTGTTGTTTTCTCAGAGCCTGCTGTTGACGTCACCTATGACCACCTCCCTGCTGTAAAAGCTAACGAATTTGTTTTCGCAGTTGAGTATCTGCCTGGTCAGTTCGATCAGAGAGCCGATTCCTGTGCACAGTGTATCTCACTTCTCACCGGAGGAAAAAGACCGACTATCAAATCAGCAAGAATATATATCGTTTCAGGCAAACTCACTGAGGCTGAGCTTGAACAGATAAAACACTATATGATAAACCCTGTTGAATCAAGAGAGGCGTCACTGGACTGCTTTGATACTCTTGATATCAAGTATACTATCCCGACCACAGTCAAGACTGTTGAGGGCTTTATCTATTCAACAGACGATGACCTGAGATTCATGCTCACAGACTTGGGTCTTGCAATGGACTTTGACGATATCAAGTTCTGTCAGGATTATTTCAAGAACGTTGAAAAGAGAAATCCTACTATCACTGAGATAAGAATGATAGATACATATTGGTCTGACCACTGCCGTCATACTACATTCTCCACTATCGTCGATAACGTTTCTATCGACTCAGACTACATAGCTGCTACCTTTGCAGACTACATCAACACAAGAAAAGACCTTTATGCAGGCAGAACTGACAAGCCTGTTACACTTATGGATCTTGCTTGTATCGGTGCAAAGCAGCTGAAAAAAGCCGGTCTGCTCAAAGACCTTGACGAGAGCGAAGAGATAAACGCTTGCTCTGTTAAGATAACAGTTGACGTTGACGGCAAGCCTGAGGACTGGCTGCTCATGTTCAAGAACGAAACACACAACCACCCTACAGAGATCGAGCCTTTCGGCGGTGCTGCTACCTGCCTCGGCGGTGCTATCAGAGATCCGCTGTCAGGACGTTCATATGTATATCAGGCAATGAGAGTAACCGGTGCCGGCAACCCGCTCGTTCCTGTTGAGGACACTATCACAGGCAAGCTGCCACAGAGAAAGATCGTTGTCGGTGCTGCCAACGGTTATTCTTCATACGGCAACCAGATAGGTCTTGCTACCGGTCATGTTCATGAGATATATCACCCGGGCTACGTTGCAAAGAGAATGGAGATAGGTGCTGTAGTAGGTGCTGCTCCTGCTGAGAACGTAAGACGTGAAAGACCTGAGCCTGAGGATATCGTTATCCTCCTTGGCGGAAGAACAGGACGTGACGGCTGCGGCGGAGCAACAGGTTCTTCAAAGTCACACAACCTCCACTCACTGGAAAGCTGCGGAGCTGAGGTACAGAAAGGTAATGCACCTGAGGAAAGAAAACTTCAGCGTCTGTTCAGAAACCCTGTGGTAACTTCTATGATAAAACGCTGCAACGACTTTGGTGCAGGCGGAGTTTCAGTTGCTATCGGCGAGCTTGCTGACGGACTTTCTATAAACCTTGACGCCGTTACAAAGAAATATGACGGTCTTGACGGCACTGAGCTTGCTATCTCCGAGTCACAGGAAAGAATGGCTGTTGTTATCGCAAAGAGCGACCTTGAAAAGTTCATGGCTGAGGCTGCTAAGGAAAACCTTGAGGCAACAATGGTTGCAAGAGTAACAGCTGAGCCAAGACTTAAAATGAACTGGTGCGGCAAAACTATCGTTGACCTTACAAGAGAGTTTCTTAACTCAAACGGTGCAGAAAAGCACACAGACATTTCTATCCCTGCACCTGTTTTCGCTGCGGAGAGCAACGAGGAAGACACTGCTGACCGTTGGGAGTCTATGATATCAAACCTCAACATCTGCTCACAGAAGGGCCTTGTTGAGAGATTTGACTCAACTATCGGTGCAAACACAGTTCTTATGCCATTCGGCGGCAAATATCAGAACACACCTACACAGGCTATGGCTGCAAAGCTGCCTGTTCTTCACGGCAATACAAAGACAACCTCCATTATGGGCTGGGGCTATGACCCATATCTTTCATCTGTAAGCCCATACCATGGTGCAATGAGTGCAGTAGTTGAGTCTATCGCAAAGGTAATTGCAACCGGCGGTACATATGAGAAATGCTGGCTCACATTCCAGGAGTATTTCGAGAGAACTCAGAACGATCCTGAGCGTTGGGGCAAGCCTATGTCTGCTCTTCTCGGTGCATACAAGGCACAGATAGAACTGGGCTGCGGTTCTATCGGCGGCAAGGACTCAATGTCCGGTACATTCGAGGAAATAGACGTTCCACCTACACTTGTTTCATTCGCTGTTTCAGTAACAGACGCAGACAAGGTAGTTTCACAGGAATTCAAGAAGGCCGGCTCTAAGGTAATTCTTATCAAGCCTGAGTATGATGACAACAAGCTTGTGAACTTCGATTCACTGAAGGCTGTATTTGAAAAGGTAGAAAAGCTTATTGCCGAGGGCAAGGTGCTTTCATGCTGGGCTGTATCATACGGCGGCGTATCAGAGGCTGTTGCAAAAATGGCATTTGGTAACAAGATAGGCTTTAAGTTCACAGACAAACTCACAGCAGAAGAGCTTTACAGAGCTTGCTATGGTGCATTCGTTATCGAGCTTGCTGAGGGCGTTGACACTGACGAGCGAGTTATCGGTGAAACAACAGAAAACTATGAGATAAAGTCTGACAACTACACAATAAGCCTTGACAAGCTCCAGACACTTTGGGAGGGCAAGCTTGAGCCTGTATATCCTGTTCATGTTAAAGAGCCTGCTGAAAAGCCTGAAAAGTACAGCTACAAGGCAGACAAGAGAGTTGCACCTGCTATCAAGGTAGCAAAGCCAAAGGTACTTATCCCAGTATTCCCAGGCACAAACTGCGAGTACGATACAGCAAGAGCCTTTGAAAAGGCAGGAGCTGAGGCTGACATCTTCGTTGTAAGAAACCTTACAGAGCAGGCGATCAAGGAATCTGTTGACGCAATGGAGAAGAAGATAAAGGAATCACAGATCGTGATGCTCCCAGGCGGATTCAGCGGCGGTGACGAACCAGACGGTTCAGGCAAGTTCATCGTATCGTTCCTGAGAAATCCAAGACTTACAGACGCTATCCATGACCTGCTGAAAAACCGTGACGGTCTTATGCTTGGTATCTGCAACGGTTTCCAGGCACTTATCAAGCTTGGTCTTGTACCATACGGCGAGATAAGAGATATGAGGGACGACTCCCCTACACTGACATTCAACACCATTGCAAGACACCAGTCAAAAATGGTAAACACAAGGATAGCATCGAACAAGTCGCCATGGCTTGCAGGCTGCGAGGTCGGCGATATACACAGCGTTGCTATTTCACATGGTGAGGGACGTTTTGTTGCAACGGCAGAGGAGATCGCACAGCTTGCAGCAAACGGACAGATCGCTACACAGTATGTTGACTTTGACGGTGAGCCTACATTTGACATTCAGTGCAACCCGAACACATCATTCCAGGCAATCGAGGGTATCACCTCACCTGACGGACGTGTTCTTGGTAAAATGGGTCACTCAGAGCGTAAAGGCTGCTGCGTATCAAAGAATGTACCTGGCGAAAAAGATCAGAAGATATTTGAGAGCGGCGTAGCTTACTTCAAGTAATAACAAAGCAAAAAGGGCGGAGTTCTATCCGCCCTTTATTTATATAAAAGTGGTGTAAAATGGATACATTAAAGTACATTATAATTTATCTTGCGGCAATGAGCGTTGTGACGTTCATACTCTTCGGTGTAGACAAGCACAAGGCGAAAGCACACAAGTGGCGTATACCCGAAAAGACCCTTCTTGGGCTTAGTCTGCTAGGCGGCTTTGCAGGAGGTTTTCTCGGCATGGAATTTTTCCGACACAAGACAAAGCACTGGTATTTTTACGCAGTGATGATAGTTTCGCTGGTTTTGTGGTTAGGGGTTATTTATAAGATCGTTGCGGGGTAAATGGAAGAGTGTTCAGGATTTCGTGTCATACTTCGTGGCATATACCTGTGCTTTTTCGTGTATATTATGATGAAAAAGCATATTTTAAAACAAAAAAAGTATAAAGAAAACCGCCTATCTACGTTTTTTGACGTAAATAAGCGGTTTTGCTTTGGCGGAGAAGGAGGGATTCGAACCCTCGATGAGCTATTAACCCATACACGAGTTCCAGTCGTGCGCCATAAACCGGGCTAGGCGACTTCTCCAGTTCATTATATTATGTATGTATCGCCATATCTAAGCGACTATAATATTATAGCACATCATTCAGCCCTTGTCAAGACATTTTTCAAAAACTTTTTGTTTTTCGCTGTAATATCAATAAATTTCTCTCAAATGCTTGCTAATGTTTTATCTTTTAACTCTGTTTTGAAAAGTTTTGCATCTTGTTTGTTTTCCAAATATAATTGTCGAAAATTTTCGCAGAATAGAAACTTTTTTCGCTAACTTATTTGTTTATATTGTAACATTTTTAGCAAATATTTAGAATAATAATATCAAAAGAACTCAATAATTATAAAAGAAAATATAAATGCAGTTAAAATGTTTACGAAAATTCACAAAATATCTTTGACAAATCTACCTTTGTGTGGTATACTATTTTTAACAATATTATCTAGGGCAGCGTCGGTGCGTCCATATACGCTGCCTGTGTACAGAAGGTGAAAACTATTGAGAAGAAAACGCATTGGTGTGATTCTTTCTGAGGCTGAAGGCTATTATCAGACTAGGATTCTGAAGGGTATAATGACTAAAGCTTTCGAGCTTGACTATGATGTGCTTATCTTCACAAGCTTTGTTAAAGAATCCTTTTTGAATGATTTCGTACATGGCGAAAAACAGATCTATGACGCCATAAATTACGATAAGCTGGACAGCGTCATAGTTTTGGGCGATACCCTGAAAATGCCGGGGCTGCTCGAAAAGATATATAAGGATATCGACGAGAAATGCCATGTCCCTGTGGTGTTTCTTGACCATAAATATAAAGATTATGAGAGCGTGTTCACCCGTGACGAGCTGCCGTTTATGAGGCTCACTGAACACCTTATCGTGGAACACGGCTGCAAAAAGATACTGTTTCTCAGCGGACCTGAGGAGGTCGCTACTACAAGGTACAGACTGGCGGGATATAAACGTGCACTCACTAAGCACGGCATTGAGATAGACGATGACTTTATCTGCTTTGACGGCGGTTTTTGGTATGACAAAGCCGCTCAGGTCGCTAACCATATTATTTATGGCAGACGCAAAAAGCCTGACGCTATTATCTGCTGCGGCGACTATATGGCCATTGGCGTTATCCATGAGTATCAAAAAAACGGTCTGAGAGTGCCTGAGGATATGAGGGTCGTGGGATATGACGCCATTGATGAGGCTACGGCGTGTGTGCCTGCGATAACGTCATGTTCTCCGCCGCTTTTTGAGGCTGGTGAGAACGCTGTCATAACCGTTGACGCACGAATGAGAGGCGTTGAGCCGGAGGGACTTATCAAGGACGGCGGCAAGGTGGAGATAGGTTCGTCATGCGGCTGTCAGGAGGATTACAACTACACAAAGCGTGACTACATAACTGCCAATGACAGGATAAACTATCACGATTTTCTTAACAGCAATATGATAGAGGATATGGCGTGTGCAAAGAACGCTGAGGACCTTATGGCTAAGATACAGTATTTTCTGTACCTTATCCTTGGCTGGAAAAAGTTCTATCTTTGCTTGAATGAAAACAGCCTTGGTGAAAACGAAGTCGTGGGCGATGTTACTCCTCCGGCGGAAAGCTACACTGACAAGATGATACTTTACATACGCTCCCACGGCAAGAACAGCAGGACGCTCCACGACGAGTTTGACCGCAGCGAGATATTCCCTGACCTTGATGATGAGCGTGAGTCGCCATGTGCATTTTTCATCACGCCGGTGCATTTTATCAGAAGATGCCTTGGCTATGCGGTGCTGTCATTCGGCAGCAAAATAAAAGTCATTGATATCACCTACCGCAACTGGACAAAGCACATAAACAATGCCCTTGAATCCATGAGGATACAAAATTCCATTGCGAACCTTGCGGTTCGTGACGCTCTCACAGGCGTTTATTCCAGAATTGGCATCGAGCGAAATATCCAGCCGCTTATAGACAGAATGGCTGACCCTAAGAACAAGTTCTTTATCGCTATCGGCGACCTTGACGGATTGAAGAGGATAAATGACGAACACGGTCACAACAGAGGCGACATTGCCATAAAAGCCATTGCAGACGCTTTCATGGCGGCTGAGAAGAACCACGAGATATGTGCAAGGATAGGCGGCGACGAGTTTGTCATACTGGGCTGCAATGATTATGACGACAACTACCCTGAGCGTTTTGCGACACGGGTGAATGACAGGCTTGACGTTTACAACAAATACGCCGGCAACGATTTTGAGGCGGCGGTGAGCATTGGCGGCGTGTGCAAACGAATTATGGATATCCATGAATTGGAAGAGATGTTTGAACAGGCTGACAAGGCGATGTATGCAAACAAGCGTGCTAGGCACAAGGACAGAAAATAGATATAATAAGAACGGACGGTCACTTGCCGTCCGTTTTTTTGCGTTCAGTATGTTGAACACGGCTTATTCTGTTGACATTTGCCGAAAAATGGTGTATTATGATAACTGTAACATTATAAATTCTTAATGATGTTGACCAAGCAAAAAAATAAAAATTTTTTTTTCAAAAATCGGGAACCTTTTTGCTTTTCAATCGTCTTATAGACAGAGGGCAGAAAGGAGGGCATATGTGAAAGGCAGATTTTTGCACGATGTTCTTTCTCAAATGGCTGATGATTGCAGACTTTCAGACGAAAAACAGCGTATGCTCTGGAACAGAATTTTGAATGACGGGAGAATTGATAATGGCTCAGACAGAACTTGCACAGTTGGTGCAGAAAGCGAGACAGGGCGACAAGAAGGCTCAGGAGGGCTTGTATCTCGCAACAAATAGTGCCGCATATTTCGTGGCTATGAAGATAACTAAGGACGAGGAAGAAAGCCTTGACATCGTTTCGGACAGCTACATCAAAGCTTTTGCGAGCCTTGATAAGCTTGAGAATGATGAAAAGTTCCCTGCTTGGTTCAATCAGATAGTGGCTAACCGCTGTCGTGACTATCTCAAAAAGGCAAAGCCAATGCACTTGTCGGATATGACAGAGGACGGCGAGGATTTCGAGCTTGAGGACATTGACGGCGAGATACCTGACGAGCTGCTTGAAAACAAGGACGTTATCGAATGTGTACGCAGGGTAGTTGAAAGCCTGCCTGAGGAGCAGCGTATGTGTGTGATACTCAGGTATTACGATGAAATGAGTTTGCAGGAGATAGCAGACACGCTTGAAGTTTCTTTGGGTACTGTGAAAAGCAGGCTCAGCAGAGCGTCTAAGAAAATGCGTGACGAGATAGAACGCCTTGAGAAGGAAGAGAACAAGAAGTTCAGATGTATCATTCCGTTCTTCTGGCTCAGAGCTGGTCTTGAGGGTATGGAGAATGAAACTGACGTGCCTAAGGCACTTGAAGTAAAATTATTTGGAAAATCTATTAAAAGAGGGGTATCAAAAATGGCGAGAAACATTATTGTTGCGGCAGCAGCTTTGGCGATAGCAGGAGGGGTATTTCTTACCGCTTGCGGAAATGACGAGGGCAAGAAAGACACAACAAGCAGCCTTGCGGACACAAGTTCGGTATCTTCCGCAGCTGAGGAAAGCAGCTCTGAGGCTGAGGTGAAAGAGCCTAAGGTGTTTGAATGTGAGCTTGAGGCAGGCAGCGAAATGACCGCAGCTGAACTTGCTGCAAAGCTGAGCAGTGATAAGATTGACACAGCTGCATTTGCCAGCGGCGAAGAGAAGATAACACTTGACAAGTTGGGCGTACAGAGCATTTCACTTAACATCAAGCTTGCCACAGGAGAGGAAGAACTCTGGAACATCACAGTAACGGTAGTAGACAGTGAGAAACCTAAATTTACGGGTATCAAGGAGAAGTATGAAATTACGGAGGGTGGTAAGCTCCCTGATTTCAAGAAAGGGGTATCTGTAAAGGATAATTACGATGATAGCGTGGAGTTCACAGCGGAGCTTGACGGCAAAGCAAAGAAGTCCGACTACAAGGCTGGAAAATACACTATTACCTACAAGGCTAAGGACAGCAGTGGCAACGAAGTAACTGCCACATCAAAGCTCGTTATTAAGAAAAAGCCTGTGGAAAAGAAGAAGGACGAGAAGTCCGAGGAGACCTCTGACAACAATAACAACGGCAACTCCAATAATAATGGAGGCAACTCTAGCACCAACAACGGAGGCAACGGTGGCTCTAGCAATAACAATGGCGGAGGCAACTCCAATAACAATGGAGGCAACTCTAACAACAACGAAGGCAACGGCGGCTCTAGCAATAACAATGGCGGAGGCAGCTCCAACGATAACGGTGGCAACGGAGGCTCTCAGAATAACGGCGGAGGCTCAAGCAGCAACAATGGCGGAGGTAACTCCAATAACGGCGGGGGTAACTCCAATAACAATAACGGTGGAGGTTCTGGCGGCGGTCAGGTCTGGGACTGGGATGACGAGAATGGTAGTCATCACGGAACATTGAATGAGGATGAAACACCACAGGGTAATCAGCGTGGTACAGGCACCCAGATGTGGGGTGACCCATTCGGTTTAGGATATGAATATCCATACATGGTTTACCCTAACGGTGAGATAACCACTCTTTAATTTCCCTATGAGCTAGCCATATCTACCTCAGATTAAATGTATCAATAATGAGAGCGATTTCTTTCAGAGAGTTCGCTCTCTTATTTTCGCACAAAAAAAACCGCCTTACTTGACGTAAAGCGGATATGCATTGGAGCTGCTAACCGGGCTTGAACCGGTGACCTCGTCCTTACCAAGGACGTGCTCTACCTACTGAGCCATAGCAGCATACCAATTACAGTAATATATTATACACTATGTACGCCGCTTTGTCAAGACCTTTTCGCAACTTTTATCACTTTTTATTCAATTTCTTCATCATCTGCGTCGTCAGCTTGGATATTTGGGTCATAATCGTCATAAGTGTCCATAAAATTGTACTTCTTGCCCTTGTATTCATACTGTATCACTGTACGCAAGTTGACGTTGTAAACGCTCTTGAAAATGTTGTTTTCAATGTTCGGGTTGGTGGCACGGAACTTCGCAATAAGTTCTTTCATTTCCTGCCGCTTTGATACCTCGCCCTTTTTCTCAAGCCCCTTGTAGCTCTCCGTAAAACGGCAGGCACAGCGAATAAAATGCAGGTCATTGTATTCCACCCAGCGTAAAATGTCCGCCTCCTTGACCATGTAGAGCGGTCTGATAAGCTCCATGCCCTTGTAGTTTCTCGAATGTAACTTCGGCATCATGGTCTGTATCTGTCCGCCATAGACCATGCTCATCAGTATCGTTTCGATAACATCGTCAAAATGGTGTCCCAAAGCTATCTTGTTGCAGCCAAGGTCCTGAGCGAATTTGTAAAGCCAGCCACGCCTCATTCTTGCACACAAATAGCATGGGTTGCGTTTTGTGTTGTATGCAATGTCAAAGACCTTTGTTTCAAACATCTTTATCGGTATTCCCATAAGCTTTGCATTGTCGATTATCCTCTGCCTGTTTGCGTCGCTGTAGCCGGGGTTCATCACAATAAACTCCAACCCGATATCCATTCCCTGATATTTCTGCAAATGCTGCATACACTTAGCAAGGAGCATAGAATCCTTTCCACCTGATATGCAAACAGCTATCTTGTCGCCGGGCTTTATCATATCGTAACGCTCATATCCCATAACGAACTTGTTCCATATATCTCTGCGAAAATCAGTAACGATGCTCCGCTCTATCTTCTGCTGCGGCGTCAGTATTCTTGACATCTCAAACTCTCCTTAAAATCATATACTTAAATTCTACTATTTTTATGGGATTTTGTCAACCTTTTACGCCAGTTGACTTTAGGGCATGATACTGCTATAATATAGTAAAATGATAATATATTCAGGAGGCTACCATGAGCGAAAATATAGAGCGTGAGATAAAAATTTCTCTCACACAGGAGCAGTACAAGACCGCTGAAAAGCTTTTTCAGTGGAACAAAATAATCGAGCAGACCAATTTTTATTATATCCCGCAAAGAGATTCAGGCATGACAAGTATCCGTGTCAGGCAGATAGGCGAAAAATATTTTTTGCAGCTTAAAGCACCTATCTCCGAAAACGGTGCACTTCATGTGAAAAAAGAGTATGAACAACAGCTTGACAGCCTGCCTGAAACGCTCACCGCACAGGAGCTTTCCAAACTTGTGGGCAGCGACTTCCCTGCCGCAGACCTTGCAGGCTCTCTGCACACTCAGCGAAAGCTTTGCACAGCCTTTGACAGCGTAGAGATATGCCTTGATAAAAGCGACTATCTCGGCGTGACCGACTATGAGCTTGAACTTGAATACACCGCAGACTATCCCGAAAAGCCTTTGGAGATTTTGAAAAACGCCGGCATAACGCAGGGCGAGGCGGTCACAGGCAAGTATGCAAGGTTCATGGAAAGAGCCAAAAAGCTGGGCAAATGCTGATATTTCCACGCCTGCGGTCATTTTCTATGAAAAAGAGCTGACAGCCTGCAAATGATTGGTCAATAATGATAATTGACAGCAGCGTTATAATATGCTATTATATTAAAGTATTAAAACGGTATTTTCAATGCCCGAAAGGAAGTTAATAATGAAAAGATCTATTTTTAAAACTATCGCATCTCTTTCCGCTGCTGCCATGATGCTTTTGGCTGTAGGCTGCGGCAGTACATCTGACTCATCTTCAGCAGCAGGCACAAACAGCACAGCTGCAACAGGCGAGGATAATTCACTTCAGAAAGTGCTCGATTCAGGCAAGCTCGTTCTTGGTCTTGACCCAACATTCAAGCCAATGGGCTACACCGACGAGAACGACACTATCGTAGGTTTTGATATCGACGTTGCAAAGGAAGTTTGCTCAAGACTTGGTGTCGAGCTTGAAACTTACTCCGTAAACTGGGACACAAAGGAGCAGGATCTTAACGCAGGCACGATCGATTGCATTTGGAACGGTCTTTCCGTCAGCGACGAGAGAAAGAAAGTTATGCTCATGAGCGAGCCTTACATGAAAAACGAAATGGTATTCGTTGTAAACGGCTCTAGCGATATCAAGTCACAGGCTGACCTGGCAGGCAAGAACATTGCAGTACAGAACGGTTCAACAGCACAGGAAACACTCCTTGCGTCAGACGTTGTAACAGCAAACGGTGCGACAACGACAGAGCTTGCAACAAACGTTGAGGCACTTCAGCAGCTCGAACTCAACATGGTCGACGCAGCTTTCCTTGATTCAGTAGTTGCAAACTACGAGATATCAACTTCAGGCAAGGATTACAAGGTCCTCCCTGACGGTCTTGACCCTGAGGAATATGCTATCGGATTCAGACTTGGCGATCAGGCACTTTGCGACAAGATCGAAGAAGTTCTCCACGAAATGAAAGAGGACGGCAAGCTTGCTGAGATATCAACAACTTGGTTCGGCAGCGACATTACAACTATTCAGTAATTAGCAAAAATTCAGCGGACAGTTTCAAAGCTGTCCGCTTTTTTGTACCCCCTAAATATCCACACACAAAAAAACACCGCCCGATATCCTCGGACGGTGTTTGATTATACTTACAGATTTGTGTATTCCATAAGGCTCTTGTCAACTTCACGGGCAACATCTCTGCCCTCTCTAATAGCCCATACCACCAGCGACTGACCTCTGCGGACATCGCCTGCCGCAAACACGTTCTTGACGTTGGTCTGATGAGTGCCCTCAGCAGTTGCGATATTCGTTCTACCGTCCACCTCAACGCCGAAAGCCTTTGTGAGATAGCTTTCAGAGCCAAGGAATCCCGCTGCAATGAGCACAAGTTCAGCGTCTACCTTGTATTCGCTGCCCTCAACAGTTTTCATGATAGTTCTGCCAGACTTAGGGTCTTTCTCAGGGCTGAGCTTTACAAGCACTGCACCTTTAAGGTTGCCCTTTTTGTCCTTTATGAACTCCTTTACTGTTGTCTGATAAACTCTAGGGTCGTGACCGAACACGCCGATAGCCTCTTCCTGACCGTAATCAGTCTTGCAGACCATTGGCCACTGTGGCCATGGGTTGTTCTCTGCCCTTGTGTCAGGGAGTTTTGGCATCATTTCAAGCTGCAAAACGCTCTTTGCACCATGTCTTATGCTCGTTCCAACGCAGTCATTACCCGTATCTCCGCCGCCTATTACCATAACGTTCTTGCCCTTGGCGGAAATGTGGTTTTTGTCAGTCAGACCGCCGTTAAGAAGTGCCTTCGTTGTGGATTTCAGGAAGTCTACCGCAAAGTATATGCCCTTTGCGTCCCTGCCCTCGGCTTTGATATCTCTAGGATTTGACGCTCCGCAGCAAAGTATCACCCTGTCAAAAGTTTTGAGCAGCTCGGCTGCCGTGATATCCTTGCCCACATTCACGCCTGTACGGAACTCTATTCCCTCTTCTTTCATTATGTTTATTTTTCTGTCGATTATCTGCTTTTCAAGTTTCATGTTCGGAATACCATACATAAGCAGTCCGCCCACTCTGTCCTCACGCTCGAAAACAGTTACGCTGTGACCTCTCTGATTAAGCTGGTCAGCAGCCGCAAGACCTGAAGGTCCTGAGCCGATGACTGCGATAGTCTTGCCCGTTCTCACCTGTGGTATCCTTGCTGCCGCATAGCCACGATCATAAGCATTTTCGATAATGCCATACTCGTTAGCCTTTGTGGTAACTGCGTCGCCGTTAGCTCCGCAGGTGCACGCCTTTTCGCAAAGTGCAGGGCATACTCTTGATGTGAACTCAGGGAAATTATTTGTCATGTGCAGTCTGTAATAAGCCTGCTCCCAGTTGCCCTTGCAGATAAGATCGTTCCATTCAGGGATAAGATTGTTCAGCGGACAGCCTGAAAATGCGTTGCCGATCTTCAGACCTGCCTGACAGAAAGGCACGCCGCAGTCCATACATCTTGCACCCTGTTTCTGCTGCTCCTCTTTTGAAAGAGGAGTGTGGAACTCGTTAAAATTCTTTATACGTTCTTCAACTGAAAACGCTGGTGCGTCCTCACGCTTATAGTCCATAAAACCCGTTGGCTTTCCCATATCTCAATCATACTTGCAAACGCAAGTATATCCTCCTTTCGCTGTTTCAAAAAGCACGATATCCTCTTTGTGCCGCAGGCTTACTGCTTGCCGTTGATTATCTGATAGAACGCCTCTATCTGTGCCTGATCGCTGCTCAGACCCTTTTCCTCCATCGAGGCGATAGCAGACATCATCTTCTTGTAATCATGAGGGATTATCTTCTTGAACTTAGGCAGATATTCCTCGAAGTTATCAAGAATACGCTTGCCCTTTTCAGAGCCTGTTGCGTCAACGTGCTGCTGAATAAGGTCTTTCAGTTCGATTATATCGTACTTTTCCTTGACCTCAGAGAAAAGCACCATTTCCTTATTGAGTCTTGTATAAAGGTGTCTGTCCTCGTCAAGAACATAAGCAACACCGCCTGACATACCTGCCGCAAAGTTTTTGCCTGTCTTGCCGATAACGACTACGCAGCCGCCTGTCATGTATTCGCAGCCATGGTCGCCAACGCCCTCAACTACTGCTACAGCACCGGAGTTTCTTACGCAGAATCTCTCGCCTGCCACGCCGTTGATGAACGCTTTACCGCTTGTTGCACCATAAAGAGCAACGTTGCCGATGATGATATTGTCCTCAGACTTGAAAGTAGAATCCTTAGGAGGATAGACCACAAGCTTACCGCCTGAAAGTCCCTTGCCAAAGTAGTCGTTAGAGTCGCCCACAAGTTCCAAGGTCAAGCCGTTCGGGATAAATGCACCGAAACTCTGTCCTCCTGAACCGTTGCAGACTATCTTGTATGTATCGTCAGCAAGTGTGTTGTAATACTTTCTTGTTATCTCAGAACCGAAGATAGTACCGAATGAACGGTCTGTGTTCTTAACATTTACTGTAACAGACTTCTTCTCGCCACTCTTGAGATTTTTCTCAAACTCTTTCATGAGTATCTTTTCATCGAGAGTTTCTTCAAGCTTGAAGTCATACTTTGATTTTTTATTGTATTCTACCTTTTCTGAAACATAATCAGAATTGATGATATTTGAAAGGTCAACTTCTGCCGCAGTGCCCGTGATACCTGCCTTTGGCTTGATAAGGTCTATCCTGCCCACAAGCTCGTCAACAGTTCTTACGCCAAGTTTTGACATATATTCTCTCAGCTCTGACGCTACGAATATCATAAAGTTCATAACGTATTCAGGCTTGCCAGGGAATTTCTTTCTAAGTTCAGGGTTCTGTGTTGCAACGCCGAACGGACAAGTATCGAGGTTACATACTCTCATCATTGCACAGCCAAGTGTTATCAGTGGAGCAGTAGCAAAACCGAACTCCTCTGCACCAAGTATAGCTGCGATAACAACGTCACGACCGGTCATGAGCTTGCCGTCTGTTTCGATAACGACCTTGTTTCTCAGACCGTTCTTGATAAGTGTCTGATGAGCCTCAGCCAAACCAAGCTCCCATGGAAGTCCTGCATTGTAGATTGAGTTTCTAGGAGCAGCACCTGTACCGCCGTCATAGCCTGAGATAAGGATAACGCCTGCACCGGCCTTTGCAACACCTGCTGCGACCGTACCAACGCCGCACTCAGAAACAAGCTTTACAGAAATTCTTGCGTTCTTGTTAGCGTTTTTCAGATCATAGATAAGCTGTGCCAAGTCCTCGATAGAATAGATATCGTGGTGCGGTGGAGGTGAGATAAGGGATACGCCAGGTGTTGAATGTCTTGTCTTAGCTATCCATGGATAAACCTTTTTGCCCGGAAGATGTCCGCCCTCGCCCGGCTTTGCACCCTGTGCCATTTTAATCTGTATCTCGTCAGCAGATGTGAGATATCTTGAAGTTACGCCGAAACGTCCTGATGCGACCTGCTTGATAGCCGAGCATCTATCCTCAGCAGTGCCCTTTGTGAGCAGTCTGTCAAGGCTTTCACCGCCCTCACCTGAGTTTGACTTGCCGTGAAGTCTGTTCATTGCTATAGCAAGAGCCTCGTGAGCCTCCTGTGAGATAGAACCATATGACATAGCACCAGTCTTGAATCTTCTTACGATAGAATCAACGCTCTCCACCTCTTCAAGCGGAACAGGATTTTCAGCAAAGTTGAAGTCCATAAGGCCTCTGATATTTACAGGGTCCATTTCCTCAGAGATAAGCTTTGAATATTTCTTGTATGTTTCATAATCGCCGGTTCTTGCAGCCTGCTGGAGCAGATAGATAGACTGAGGATTATAAAGGTGCTCCTCTTTGCCGCTCCTGAACTTGTGGCTGCCTCTTGACTCAAGCTCTGTGTCAGTGCCAAGTCCCAGAGGGTCAAAGGCTGATGTATGAAGTCTGTCAACATTTTTCTCGATGTCAGATATCGTGATACCGCCTATCCTGCTGACCGTGCCGGTGAAGTATTTGTTTATAACGTCCTGACCGATACCGATAGCCTCGAATATCTGTGAACCCTGATATGACTGGATAGTAGAGATACCCATTTTTGACGCTATCTTTACGATACCGTGGAGAACGGCTGAGTTGTAATCATCCACAGCAGCGTAGTAGTCCTTATCGAGAAGATCGTCTGCAATAAGCTCGTGGATAGTTTCCTGAGCAAGATAAGGGTTGATAGCCGACGCACCATAGCCAAGCAAAGTTGCAAAGTGATGAACTTCTCTTGGCTCACCGCTTTCAAGGATAACGGCAAGAGATGTTCTCTTCTTTGTTACAACAAGGTGCTGATGAAGTGCTGATACAGCCAGCAGCGACGGTATAGCAAGGTGGTTCTCGTCAACTCCCCTGTCTGAGAGGATAAGTATGTTCGCACCCTCGCTGAATGCCTTGTCTGCCTCTATATAAAGTCTGTTTATAGCCTTTTCAAGTCTTGTGTTCTTATAATAAAGTATAGGGATAACAGCTACCTTAAAACCAGGGATATGCATATTCTTTATTTTAAGGATATCTGTAGAGGTAAGGATAGGATTGTGTATCTTCATTACCTTGCAGTTCTCAGGCTTTTCCTCAAGAATGTTTCCGTCCTCGCCGATATAGATAGTAGTGGAAGTTACGACTTCCTCTCTGATAGCATCTATAGGCGGGTTCGTTACCTGAGCGAACAGCTGCTTGAAGTAGTTGAACAGCGGCTGAGGCTCTTTTGAAAGCACTGCAAGCGGACTGTCTGTACCCATAGCTGCGATAGACTCAGAACCGTTCTTTGCCATTGGCAGGATAGAGGTCATAACGTCCTCATATGTATAGCCGAAAGCTTTCTGAAGTCTTTGTCTTTCCTCATAATCATGCTCTTCCACCTTGATGTTAGGTATCTTGAGATCTTTGAGCCTTACAAGGTTGCTGTCGAGCCACTCGCCATATGGCTGCTTTGAGGCATAATATTCTTTAAGCTCGTCATCGTCGATAACTCTTCCCTGAACAGTATCAACAAGGAGCATTTTGCCCGGACGAAGTCTTTCCTTTTCAACGATATTGTCAGACGGAACAGGCAGTGCACCTACCTCTGAGGACAGGATAAGGTTTCCGTCCTTAGTGATATAATATCTTGACGGACGCAGACCGTTTCTATCGAGCACTGCACCCATGATATCACCGTCAGAGAAAAGTATAGACGCAGGGCCGTCCCATGGCTCCATCATTGTCGCATAATACTGATAGAAGTCTTTCTTAGCCTGACTCATCGTGCCGTTGTTATCCCATGGCTCCGGAATTGTTATCATAACAGCCAGCGGCAGATCCATTCCGCTCATAACAAGAAATTCAAGTGTGTTGTCGAGCATTGCTGAGTCAGAACCTTCTGTGTTTACAACCGGGATAACCTTGTCAAGGTCGCCTTTAAGGTGCTCAGACTTCATCGTTTCCTCACGGGCGAGCATCTTATCAGCGTTACCTCTGATAGTGTTTATCTCACCGTTGTGAACGATCATTCTGTTAGGATGTGCTCTTTGCCAGCTTGGATTTGTGTTGGTAGAAAATCTTGAGTGCACCATAGCGATAGCAGACTCATAATCCTTATCCTGAAGGTCAGGGAAGAACTTTCTCAGATCCTGAACAAGGAACATTCCCTTATATACAATAGTTCTGCTTGAAAGAGATACAACATATGTGTCCTCATTTGACTGCTCGAACACACGTCTTGCGACATACAGTTTGCGGTCAAAGTCAAGGCCCTTTTTAACGCCCTTTGGACGCTTTATAAAGCACTGCATTATGGCAGGCATACACTCAACGGCACGCTTGCCCAGCACCTCAGGCTTAGCAGGAACGACTCTCCAACCGAGTATCTCAAGTCCTTCTTTCTCGGCAATGATCTCAAACATCTTCTTAGCCTGATTTCTAGCAAGCTCGTTCTGTGGGAAGAAGAACATACCGACAGCATAATCTCTTTCCTCGCCCAACGTGATGCCAAGCTCTGCGGCTGCGATCTTCTTGAAGAATTTATGTGAGATCTGTAGCAGGATACCTACTCCGTCACCTGTCTTGCCCTCTGCGTCTTTACCTGCACGGTGTTCGAGCGTTTCAACGATAGTCAGTGCGTTTGCAACAGTATCGTGGCTCTTTACGCCCTTAATGTTGACAACAGCACCTATTCCGCAGTTATCATGCTCGAATTTCGGGGAATACAGGCTTTTTACATTAGTCATATCCTCCATGCGTTCCATTTTTATCACCCTTTCCTGCCAAACTGTAAAAAATTATAGCTCTTTCGTTCAGCAACGTATGTTATTTCACGGCTAAAAGCCGATTTTTAGCTGTTTTCAATAAAAATTCTTGCAGGAAGAAATAAAAATCCTGCAATCCTGCATATGCAGAAGTAAGCTCAAGTTAAGCTTTTTCGTGCAAATGCTGATAAATAGCCTTTTGTCGTCTTTTCTGACGGCTTAATCATTATAACATACATCATATCAAAATGCAAGAGAGAATGATAAAACTTGCATAAATTCTATTTTAATTTTTCGTTAATCCGTAAACACATATAGCTATTGTTGTGCGTTATATCATTTTAAATATCGCTGCAAATCAGCGTATTATCGCACTTTTCAGCTTTCTCACAACCATTTTCAGCGGTGAATTATACTCTTTGTAAAAATGCTGATAATCCTTGGAATTACGCCAGTCGCCGCCCCATTTCCAGCCATGACGTTTAAAAATGCAATAACAGAGGTCGGTTCTGTCAATCTTGTGTTCAAAGCTTTTTTCACGGTCAGCATACTGCACAGCGTTGGCAGGCATTACCTTATCACCCACAATATAGGGATTGATAAGAGGGTTTATGTCGATAGCTCTGCCATAGCTGTGGGCAGAAATGGTGTTAGTATCAGCCACCACCCTATAATTGAATGCCGAGGAATTATTATCCGCCATTGACCTTTCATCATCGGCGTCATACTCGTCCACAAGCTTTATCTTCTCGATCTCATATCCGCCCTCAAAAAGCTCATAGAAAATGTCCAGCACTTCCTCTGCAAGCTTTCTCGCCACGATAAGTTCGCCCGACTGCACCTTATGCTCAAAGTCATAATATCTTACCCTGAGATAACTCAGGTCGCTGAGTTTCACATATGGGTTCTCCTTATAGGAAACGCCCATGATGCGATCTTTTATCTCCTCAGGCAGCTCCTCGGCTGTAAAACCCTCTCTGTATAAGATCTTTTCCATAAAAACACTCCTTACAAAAAACGGTCAAGGTTTTGATGCCTTGACCGTCCTAATTTTTATCTGTCTACTTTGCAGACTTGTAGTACATAACAACAGGAGTACCGTAAGGCACGTTGTCATAAACATATTTAGCATCATCATAACTCATATTTATGCAGCCATGTGAGCCGTTGTACTTGTATATCTGACCGCCGAAATATCCGCCTCGCCATGTTGAATCGTGCAGACCTATTCCGCAGAGGGAAACGTTGTTCCAGAAGTTACACTTTGTATCCCACTCGTCGCCGTCGGCATTGGTATCCTTCATACGCTTGTTGGTTTCCTTTGACCAAAGCTTATAAACACCCGGCAGAGTTGTTCTTGCCTCAGACGTTGTTTGACCCGAAACGATATATGTGTCAAGCTTTTTCTTGCCCTTTTCATAATACCACAAGTGCTGGTCGGTGAGGTCTATCTCGATATATGTATCGCCGATATCATCGTCCTTAGTTCTCGCAGACTCTACGCCCGTGAAATCATAATATCCGGTGCTGTAGTAGATAGGGTCTACCTTGTCAACGCTCTCGCCCTTTTCGAGCATATCCACCAGTGCGTTGCAGGTCTTTTCCTGATCTATCCACCAGCCATACTTTGCGTCAGAGCTTGTAGGAATTACTATATCGCCCTGCAATGTGGCATGGAATTTTCTCTCTGTATCATATGTATCATACTTCTTCGCAAGCTTTTCCACATACTTCATAGCTTTCTTCTCGTCCACCGTGTAGCTGCCGTCGTCCTTGAGTTTTATCATCTTCATAAGTTCCTCGCCTGTGAGCGTTTCGGTGGTGTAGTCAAAATCATATGTGATAGACATCTGGAAGACATCATTTCTCTTCTTGCAGTCCTCTTCAAGGTCAGCACTCTTCACCTCAGGCACAGTATAGCAGCCCGTGTCCTTGTCAAGTTCAACGCTGAGCTCTCCACCTGCAACAGACTGAGTGATATAAGCCTCAAGCTTTTTCATATCTGTTATCTTGTTGCCCTGAACTTCAGGCGTTACAACATAAGCTGTCTTGTCATCATTGAGTCCCAGTTTTGCGTCAGTTGTTTCAACGTCGCCCCAGTCAGCTTTCTCCACAAGCTTTTGCAGCTTGTCAACATCAAATGTGATATCCTCGTCATAGCTGTATGTAGAGTTCTGAACAAATCCGGAAAACCAAGTTTTTCTGTTCACGCTGTCATAGATCTTTTTAAGCTCGTCCTTACCGCTTAGCCTGTAGTCAAAATCAGCCGTATTGAACACCACAGGTGTGCCGTCAATGGTCTTGACCGTAAGCTCATAAGGCATATCGTTCACGCCAAGCAGGTCGCAAGCCTGTTCAAAAGTCTTGCCGCTCACGTCGATACCGTTTATGTTCGTTCCCTTGAGAAATTTATTGCTGTAATAAGCCTTTCCTGCAAAAAATCCGCCGCCGATGATAACTATCATAGCCGCAGCCACAGTTCCGCAGATAAGGCATACATTGTTGCGTTTCTTCTTTCTTTTCTTGTTCTTTGAAGAGCCTTTGGCAGAGCTGCTTTTTTTCACAGCACCCGAAGTTCTCTTTTTTGTCTGTGTGGAATTTACCGCCATTAATTATCCTCCTGTACAAAATGACGTTCGGCATAAGCCGACACTTTAGAATAATTATATCACGCTTTGAGTTTTTTGTCTATAGGCACGAGAGAAAAATATCACACAAAAAGAGAGCCACAAAACAGGTTTAAATGTACAAATAACCGTACTGCACAAAAAAGCGTGCCCCACGGACAAAAGCCGCAGAGCACGCCTAACTGCCATATTCCCATTACATTGCCTTAGCAAACATATCCATTATATCCTCAAGCTTTGTCGCCCGTGGATTTACGGCGATATTGCCGCTCTTCATTGCGTCCTCAGCCATGGCAGTGAACTTCTCTTCTTCCACGCCAAGCTCCGCAAGACCTTTAGGTATCCCAAGAGATGCAGTCAGACTGCGGATACACGGTGCAAGCATTGACGGCTCAAAGCTGTCGTCAGACTTCACCAGTGAGATATAGTCATATATCTTTCTGTATTTGCCGTTATCAGCCAAAGCGTTATACTCAGCCACCACCGGCAGCAGCACAGCATTTGCAACTCCGTGAGCAATGCCGTAATACGCACTCAGCGGGTGAGCCATAGCATGAACGTCGCCGAGCCTTGCCCAAGCAAATGCGATACCGGCAAACATAGAACCTGCCAGCATTGCAGCAGCAGCCTCCTTATCCTCACGGCAGGCAACAAAACGTCTGATATTTCCGCCGATAAGCTCCATAGCCTTTTCGCTCATCGCCTCGGAAAACGGTGACGCAGCCCTTGACACATAGGATTCCATAGCGTGAACAAGTGCGTCTATTCCCGTGGCAGCTGCCACAGATGCAGGCAGCGAATAAAGCAGTTCAGGGTCGAGGATAGCATATTTCGGGATAAGATAATAGCTGAACACAGTGAGCTTATAGTTTCTCGAATGGTCGGTGATAACGGAGAACGCCGTCACCTCCGAGCCTGTTCCTGCCGTTGTTGGGATAGCGATAAGAGGCACTATCTCATCAGGGACTTTTCCTCCTCCCTCATATTCAGTTATCTTTCCGCCGAACTTCACAAGCACGCCGACAGCCTTCGCAACGTCCATTGGCGAGCCGCCGCCCAGTGCAATGATAGCCTCTGCACCCATTTGCTTGTAGCTCTCTGCTGCCTTTTCCACAGTTTCAGTTGACGGATTTCCCTCAACGTCGCAGAAGTCGCCGCACTGGATTCCCTCAGCGGCTGTCATATCCGCAATTTTCTTTACCACACCCATTTTCTTCAGGTGCGGACCTGATATGATAAGTATTTTCTTTGCACCGCATTTTTTCAGCAACTCAGGCAGCCTTTTTATGCTGCCCTCGCCGAAAATTATGTCCTGCGGTACTGAAAAGCCAAAGCTGTTCATTTCACATTCCTCCACACAAGTACAATTATTTGGATAGACTTGCGATAGCGTCTGCAATGATGTCAACTGCCTTGTCTATCTCAGGCTTGTTTACAATAAGAGGCGGTACCATTCTGATTATCTTGTTTCCGATAGCAGTAACGAGCATTTTTCTGTCAAGGATAGCGTGCTTAACATCATTAGCGTCAAGAGTATCGTCAAATTCGATACCGACCAGCAGACCTTTGCCACGGGCGTCGATGATGTGTGGTATCTTAGCAAGCTTTTCTCTGAAATACTCGCCCATTTTCTTTGCATTGCCTGCAAGGTCACGGTCGATTATCTCGTTTACCTCAGCAAGTGACGCTGCACAGCAAAGAGCGTTTCCTGAATAAGTCGAGCCGTGCGAACCAGGTGTAAATGCCTTTGCTACCTCGTTTGTGGCACAGATAGCACCGATAGGCACTCCGCCGCCCATAGCCTTAGCCATTGACACGATATCAGGCTTGATGCCGTAATCCATGTATGCCATAAGTGTTCCTGTTCTTGCCCAACCTGTCTGTACCTCATCAATAAGGAGCAGCAGACCCTTTTCATCGCAGAGCTTTCTAAGTCCCTGCATAAATTCCATAGTAGCAGGGTGAACACCGCCCTCACCCTGAACAGGCTCTACCATGATAGCAATAGTGTTCTCAGAAACCGCCTCTTCAAACGCCTTGAGGTTGTTGTACTCAGCGTACTTAAATCCCGGCGTCAGCTTACCAAAATCCTTGTGGATAGCAGTGCCCGGCTGACCTGTTGCGGTCATAGCACCGAAAGTTCTTCCGTGAAATCCTGACTTAGCTGTGATGATCTCATATCTGTTCTCGCCATATTTCTCAACGCCGTACTTTCTTGCCAGCTTTATCATAGCCTCGTTCGCCTCAGAACCTGATGACTGATAGTAGATCTTGTCCATTCCGATAGCATCGCATATCCTCTTTGCAAGCAGTGCCTGTGGGATAGTGTAAGGATAGTTGAAAGTATGCATAACGTCCTGTGCCTGATCGATGATAGCGTTTACCACCTTCTCGTTACATGAGCCGGCAGAGTTTACAGCGATACCGGCGTAGAAGTCAAGATAAGCGTTTCCGTCAGTATCATAAAGATACATACCCTTTGCCTTCTCGCATACGAAATCGTATCTTGGCATTGTTTCGATCATATAGGTGCTTACCATATCCTTGATGTCTTGTGCAGTGAGATTGTAGTCTTTCAGTTTCATGATAGTTTCCTCCGTTTAGTAGTAGATTTGTAATAAAAAAAGCCGTTTCGCAGATGAAAGCTCATCTTTGAAACGACCTTGTTTCCAATGTTTTTTGTTTATGCTCACATTATACTCTCCGTGCGTTATATTGTCAATATGTTTTATGCAAGTTTGTCGGAATATCTGAATTTTGCAATATTTCAATACTGATATTGCAATATATACTACAAATTTCAGATATTTCATTAACATATGACAGATTTGATTTTACAAAATTCATATATCGTACTGCATATAATGCGATATACTGCACGGTATCAGTCTTAAAACTTCTGTTTGAAAACAAAATAGCAGTTGAACCGCAGCTGTTCTTTGCCGTTGTTTATATAGTGATGTTCCTTGTCAGACTCGAACCGCAGAGCGTCGCCTGCGTTCACCTCGTAAAAATCATCGCCGACTTTCAGGGTCAGCGTGCCGCTTGTCACCACAAGATATTCCGAGGTCCTCTCGCCGTGAGCACCGCTGCGGTAAATGCCGTCAGGCTCTATTACAATGCCGTATATCTCAAACTCACGGTTCTTGTCAAAGGGAAAATAATTATACACCTTGTATTGCCCCGTCATTTCCTTTACCGGAGTGAGCTTTTCTTTTCTCACAAGATATGTTTCATGAGAGGGCGAGGATATAAGATCGTCCACCGTCACACGCAGACCGCTGACTATCTTTCCGATAGTGCCGATAGTAGGGTTCGAGTCCCCACGCTCTATCTGACCGAGCATGGATTTGCTCACGCCCGTCTGCTCTGCCACATCGTCAAGTGACATTTTCTTGCCCAGACGGAGCTTTTTGAGATTGATAGAAATATTTTTTGATAGATAGTCCATAGTATGTCCGCCTTTCCCGCTTTCAAAAGCGTTTTCTGCAAGAATTATAACACGCATTTTTCCGCTGTGTCAACAAAAATCGCACCCTTTAAAGCTATTTTTTACAGTCGCTTTCAACCGCCCTATATTTTTAATAGTATGCTTTAAGGGTGAGTTTTTTGTGCAATATAACAGACCGCCAGACTAACCACTAGACTTCCTACCGCTCTGTACTTTTGAAATTTCACAAATATAATCCTGCAAATCAAAACAAAATAATTGAATTTTATTACGATTTTATGTAGTTGCAGTCGAATTATTGCATAAATTTCAACCTCAATCCTGCAAATTTAGTCAAGTATACAATATTGCACAAAGTCTATTGACAAATGGATCACAAGGGAGTATACTGATAACATCAAAAGCAAATGCAGTATATCGAACGTGAAGTTCAAAAAAACATTTGCATTATAATGAGTGAGGCAATGACGCTTTTAGGTCGATGATGACTTAAAGGCGTCTTTTCTGTTATCGCTATAATTTATCGCCAAAGCATAGGGCGAAGAAGGATCGGGTGATTTATATGGGTGCGACAATCAATTTTGAACACATCTACAAAAGCTATGGTCAGACCAAGGTAATAAAATGTGTTGACCTTGACATTGACGACGGCGACTTTCTCACAATATTAGGACCTTCAGGAGCAGGCAAGACCACACTTCTGAAAATGCTCGCAGGCTTTGAAGACCCAACCGAAGGCGAGATACTCGTAAACGGTGAGGACATTTCCAAAAAGCCTATCCATAAGAGAAACATCGGAATGCTTTTTCAGAACTACGCATTGTTCCCGCATATGACAGTTCTTGAAAATGTGGCTTTTCCACTGGCTATCAGAAAGATAAAGAAAGCCGAGAGAAACGAACTTGCACTGGAGATGCTCAAGAAAGTAAGGCTCGAGGGATACGAAAAGAGATTTCCAAGAGAGCTTTCAGGCGGTCAGCAGCAGCGAGTTGCAATGGCAAGAGCACTGGTCTTTAAGCCATCTGTACTTCTTCTTGACGAGCCTATGGCGGCTCTCGACAAACAGCTGAGAAAGCAGATGCAGATAGAGATAAGAAAGATACATGACGAACTTGGTATCACGACTATCTCAGTCACACACGATCAGGAAGAGGCTCTTACAATGGCGACTAAGGTCTGCGTAATGAAAGACGGAATGGTCGAGCAGGTGGCAACCCCTGTGGAGATATACGAAAGACCACGTTCAGTATTCTGTGCAAAGTTTATCGGCGAGGCGAACGTAGTCGAGGGACAGGTAAAGAAAGTCAGCGGCGATGACGTGACAATGAACCTTTACGACGATACCCTTGCAGTCATCAAGGATAAGTCAGCAAAGAACGGCAAGACGGAATATAACGTCGGAAACACCGTTCACGCTGTTATCAGACCTGAGAAGATACAACTGGTCGATGATAAGTTCGACGGTATCAAATTCAAGGGCAAGATAGAGCAGGCAATATATGTCGGCGATGTACTTAAACTAAAGGTCAGACTTGAATGTGGAAAGAGCATGAAAGTCAAGGTGTTCACTCAGTATTCCCTGAACCTTAACGAGGGAGATATCATAACAGTGGGCATGAAACAGGAAGATATGGTTCTTGTGAGCCATTGATAATAAAAGTATACAGGAGGAAAAAATCATGAAACGAAATCTCAGAAAAGTCTTATCAGCAGTCACAGCATTAACACTCACAGCAGCAGCTTTACCACTCTCCTCTTGCGGCAGCAGTTCTTCAGGCGGAAAGAGCGGAAAGAAGTTCGAGGGTCAGACCCTTGTGGTATGTTCATGGGGCGGTGCTATCCAGGACGCCCAGAGAAAGACTATCTTTGAACCTTTTATGGAGGAAACAGGCTGTATCATCGAAGAGGCTACTGAGCCTGACCCGGCAAAGATCAAATCAATGGTTGAAAGCGGCAACATGGAAATAGATGTTTGGGACGTTGACACAGACTTCGTTCCCCGTGGAATCGCTCAGGATCTTTTTGAAAAGCTGGACTTCGACGGTGCGAACATTCAGACAAAGGGCATGAACGAGGCTTACGTTACAGATTATTCAGTTCCTTGCGAAACTTCAACTCTTTGCATCTCATGGAACTCAGACGATTATTCACAGGATAACCACCCGACAACATGGGCTGACTTCTTTGACACAGAGAAGTATCCGGGCAAGAGAACTCTTTACACAAACCCAATGTCAATGTTTGAATCTATTCTTCTTGCAGACGGTGTAGCACCTGAGGATATGTATCCGCTGGACGTTGACAGAGCGTTCAACTTCCTTGACAAGCACAAGGACGATATCCTGAAGTTCTGGGAGTCAGGAGCTGAATCAGTTGAGCTTGTGGCTGGCGGCGAATGTGCTCTCGGCGGAGTATGGGGCGGACGTGCTATCACAGCAAAGGCAGACGGTCAGAAGATCGACTACGAGCCAAATCAGGCTATTCTCGCCTCCGACTCATTCGTTATCGGCAAGGGTTCACAGAATCAGGAGCTTGCAAACGCATTTATCGCATATGCAACTTCGCCTGAGGTCGTTGCAAACTACGCTACCGAATATCCTGGCAACGCACCTTGCACAACAGAGGCTTATCAGTATATGTCAGATGACGCAGTCAAGGCACTTGCCTCAAATCCTGACACTTCATCATCTCAGCTCTTTATCGACGTTGACTGGTGGTATGAAAACTACGATAAGGTATACGAAAGATTCCAGGAATGGAAGATATCTTAAATCAGCATAATAATTTTACCTAAACTTATTCTTCGGGATACGGGACGGCTTTTCGTCCCGCTTTTCCGTGGGAAACGGGGGATAGAAAATGGCACAAAACACAGCAGCAACACCTGCAAAAAAATTCAGCATAAAAAACAAGGGCTGGCTGATAATGCTGCCGCCCGCACTGTTTCTTGTGATATTCATGCTTTACCCTATGCTGTCGATGCTCAAGCTCAGCTTTACCGCAAAGGATATGAGTGGCTTTACCTTTGACGCATATATGAAGTTCTTTACCACGAACGTTTATTTCAAGGTCATTCTTCTGACTCTTAAAGTATCATTCTTTGTTACGCTTTTCACACTGCTGCTTGGCTACCCTGTGGCATATGTAATGACAAAGTGTTCAAGGCGTGTTTCCTCGCTTATAATGATAGGCGTCATGATACCGTTCTGGACCAGCCTTTTGGTAAGAACGTATTCATGGATGATACTTTTACAGTCAGACGGACTTATAAACAACATTCTCATGAAACTGCACATAATAAGCGAACCTATACAGCTTTTGAACAACACCGTCGGCGTTTACATAGGCATGACCCATATCCTGCTGCCTTACATGATACTTTCGCTCTACCCTGTCATGAAGGGCATAAACGTGAACGTTGTTGACGCAGCAAGAACGCTGGGTGCAACAAAGACAAAAGCGTTCATCAAGGTATATTTCCCACTGAGCGTTCAGGGTATCTCCGCAGGCTGCATACTCGTGTTTGTAATGGGTATCGGCTACTTCATCACTCCGTCGCTCCTTGGCGGTTCTGATGACGCAATGATCTCACAGCTCATTCAGGTACAGGTATCAAAGCTCCTTGATTGGCAGTTCGCCTCGGCACTTTCTGTAATACTTCTCGTGATCTCTCTGGCTATCCTTTACGCATCAAGAAAGATCATGAAGGTAGACAAACTATGGTAAGGAGGGACAGTAATGATCGTAAAACTTATAGCAGCACTGGTCATATGCTTTCTTGTGCTCCCTGTGCTTATCATAATCCCAATGTCCTTTTCAAGCTCGCAGTATCTTGAATTTCCACCTCCGGGCTTTTCGACACAATGGTATGAGGCTTTCTTCAACAACATAAGCTGGACCACAGCCCTCAAAAACAGTATCGAGCTTGGACTTCTCACAACAGTTTTTGCACTTATTCTCGGCGTTATGGCGTCAATAGGACTGCAAAAGGCAAAGTTCAGATTCAAAGGCGTTATCACTGAATTTTTCATGATGCCAATGCTTATCCCTGCTATCATCATCGGTCTTGCAATATACAGATTTGAATCACAGTGGCATCTTTCAGGCACAATGACAGGTCTTGTTATCGCACACACCATACTTGCAGTGCCGTTCGTTATAAAGACCGTTCTTGCAAGCCTTGCAGGACTTGACCCTAACTTGGAGCTTGCCGCAAGGATATCAGGTGCGAACCCGTTCAAGGCATTCATCAAGGTAGTGTTCCCATGTATCAGACCTGCACTTTTCTCGGCAGCGATGTTCGCATTTGCTACTTCATTTGACGAGATAGTTGTAACGCAGTTCATCGCAGGTATCCGTGTGAACACACTTCCTAAGAAGATGTGGGAAGGACTTAAACAGCAGCTTGACCCGACTATCACAGCTATCGCTGCGATACTCATTGTGGGCATAACACTTCTTATGGTCGCAATGAACGCAAGGGATATCTTCTACCGCAAGCCAAAGGCTATCAAGGAAGAAGTTCCCGACGACGAATAAACGCACATTTTAAACATAACGGCGTGGCATTTTATAAATGTCATGCCGCTTTTTATGGAGGTGTAAAAAATGAAGAAAAACGGCACTGCACTTGCGGCACTTTTCACCACGGCGGTTCTATGGGGAACAGGCTTTGTTGCTATAAAATATGCTATCCTGAGAATGGACACATACTGGTTCATATCCCTGCGTTTCACCATTGCCGCACTGGTCACGGCACTTGTGTTTTTCAGGCGTTTCAAGACCATAACAAAAACCGACATCAAACACGGCGTCATTCTCGGTCTGACGCTTTCTGCGGCACTTACCTTTCAGATAGTGGGCTGCTATTACACCACCGTGGGCAAAAACGCCTTTCTGTCGGCGACCTATGTGGTGATGATACCCTTTCTTCACTGGATACGCACAAAGAAAAGACCAAGCCTGTTCTCTTTCATTGCGGCAGTGATCTGCATATGCGGCACTGCGGTCATATCCTCAGGTTCAGCAGGCGGCGTAAACATTGGCGATATGCTCAGTCTGCTGGCAGGCTTTTTCTGGGGCGTGACCTTTGAGCTTAGTTCGGGCTTTTCACAGACCTCTGACACTGTAAACCTACAGCTTGTGCAGCTGCCCTGTGCCTCTGTGGTCACCCTTGCGATATCCACCATAATGTCACCATTCCCACGGCACATGAACACAGGTGCGGCACTGAGCCTTATATACTCAGCGATCTTCTGCATAGCCATTGCATTTTTATTGCAGCTTTACGGACAACGCACCGTGAACTCTACCCTCTCAGGAATGATACTCTCAATGGAATCCGTTTTTGCGGGGATATTCTCTGTGATACTTCTCGGCGACAGCATATCGCTGCGGCTTTGCATAGGCGGCGGACTTATTTTTCTTGCGGTGATAACAGGCTGTCTTGACAGCAAAGAAAAGCACGACCGCAGGTTCAGCCATTGAACCCCACAGGGTGGATATCGTTTTGCAGCCTTGCGTCAAAACGAAAGAACTCTTTATCAGCAGCCACCACGGCACGGTTTATGGAATTGTAGCCGTAGCGTTCTCTGATACGGTCAACGGCTTTGTTTATACGCTCACGCTTTTCAAGCTGCAAAGGCTGCTGAAAGATATCGAGCTGAAAAGCAGCGTCCTCGCTGAAGAGGTCATGAACGCCCACAGTTATGGAGCGAATAGCAGTATCCTGCGACCAGTCATAGGACTCTTTGTAAAGCCGAAAAGCTGTCTGAGCTATCTTCACGCCGTCGCTTGTGGGACATGACAGGCGGCACTGTCTTGAATAGCATTTCAGGCGGCTGTCCCTTATGCCGATACTGATGCCCATGCCTTTGAAACCATATCGGCGTAATCTTGACGCAACGCTTTCTGCCAAAGCAAAGGTCAATATCTTCACGTCGCTGTCGTTTTTCAGGTCACGATAGGCAGTAGTGCCGTTTGAAACTGACTTTATCTCCTTTTTCTCCCACTGATATTTCACAGGGGAATCGTCAAGTCCATTTGCATAGCGATAGAGATATATCCCCCATTTGCCCAGCCAACATTCAAGTGTTTTAGGCGGCGTTATAGCAAGCTGACCGATAGTTTTTATGCCCTTTGACGCAAGCTTTCTTTGAGTAGACCTGCCCACATACAAAAGGTCGGCGGCTGGCAGACCCCATATCTTTTCCCTGAAATCATCGTGGCTTATGACGGTCGTTCCGTCAGGCTTTTTCATATCCGAGCCAAGCTTTGCGAACACCTTATTAAAGCTTGCCCCCACGGACACTGTTATGCCAAGCTCCTTTTTCACGGTTTCCCTTATCTCGTCGGCAACTTCCTTTATGTCACGCCTTGTGCAGGTCACGTCCAACCAACATTCGTCGATACCGAAAGGCTCTATCCTGTCAGTATAACGGTCATAGATATCATGGGCTGCCTTTGAGAATTTCAGATAGGTATCATAATGTGGCGGCACAGTCACAAGCTCAGGACACTTCTGCTTAGCCTGCCATATAGCCTCGCCTGTTTGCACGCCCATTGCCTTAGCCGCCTCGTTCTTCGCAAGTATTATCCCGTGACGCTCCTCCACATTACCCGACACCGCCACGCACTTGCCTTTCAGTGACGGGTCGAGCAGGCACTCTATAGACGCATAACAGTTATTTATATCCACATGAAGAACACTGCGTTCCATACCCTCACCTCTTGCAAAACATTTGTTCGACATTACATATTATATCATCGAACAGATGTTCTGTCAAGAGGGTAAATAAAAAATATCGGGAGCACTGAGATGTTCCCGATATTTTGTTTTAGTCTTTGATATACTTGTCCTTGACCTCGCTGTAGGTCTTGCAGAAACGCTCATGTGAGATATACGCACCCCAGCTGATATTATCGTCTACCTGAGGGTCCATAACATACACCTGACCGTTTATAGTTACCTCCACCCACATATGATAGCCGTAGCCGCCTGCCGCCATAGCAGTTTTGCCGTCAACGGTCTTGGCGTCAAAGCCTATGTAGTTGAGCATTGCGGCATACACATAAGAATACTCAGTGCAAGTGCCGTAGCCCTCTTCAAGGACAGCCTGAACAGGTTTTGCCCAGCCGCCGTAATCATAAACGGTATTCTTTATAAGATAATCATAGCAGGCAACAGCCTTTTCATAGTTCGTCATATCGTCTGTGATTATCTTGTTAAGATATTTCAGCAGTATTTTTTCCTCCTTATCGCCCAAAGTAGCCTTAGGAGCAAGCACTGCTGAGTTGAGCCTTTCCGAAGGGGTCTTGCCGTTAGTGTCAGGCAGGACAGCTGTAGTTGTGGTAGTTGTCACAGCCGGCTTTTTCTGCGTAGTGACTGCGGTGGTGGTAGTTTTCTTCTTTGTGGTAGTCGCCGCCGGAGTTGTAGTTGTGGCAGGGGTCGTTGTGACCTTTGTGGTTTTAGTTGTTGCCTTGGTGGTCTTTGCGGTGGTAGTTGTTTTCGCAGAAGTCGCCTTAGTCTTTTTAGGTGCCTTTGAAGTCACTGTATCGCTTTCAGACGTGCTCACAGGTGCGGAAGTCACGGCGGAAGAAGTTTCCGTTTCTGACTTTGACTGTGCCTGAGTTTCCTTTGTCACAATGCTCACTGATATGCTAAGCTTTGTGTCAGGGGAAGTCACGCTCTGCACAGCAGTCACCGACGCAGGTTTCTGCGAAGTAAGCGTAGAAGTGACCGCCTTTTTCTTTTTAGTGGTCGAGGCAGTTTCAGAACTGGTCTTGGTGGTCTTTGCTGTTTTTACAGCTTTGACAGCCTCAGTCTGAGAATTTTTCGCCGTTTCTTTCACAGCAGATTTTGTAAGCACAGTTGTGGTGATATCGCCTGTCTGCTCCGGTATCTCTTCATTAGGAACGGAAGAAACTACCTTAGCGTTTTCAGGTGGCATAACGCCGCATGGTTCGATGACATTTTTATCAAGTGCTGCAAATCCCACAACCGACACTGTTATCACTCCGCAGGCTGAAAGCACAGCCACACAGCGGGATATCCCCGACTTCAAGTAACCCAATTCTGAACGCTCCTTTCAAATGTGATAAACTACACATTATTATAATGAGTAAAGTTACAAAAGTCAAGGGGCATTGTAATCAAATTGTAATTTTCAAGCCGTTTTTTACGTTGTTTGTGAACTATATATGAATATCAGGTTACAACGCTTGTACATTTTTGTCGTCAAGGGCAGAAATATGGGGACCGTTTTTATCATTTTGAACAAATTTAGCAAAACTTTTATTAATAATACCGAAAAACGGACACCTGCGTTGCAAAATACCATATTTATCGTAATATCTTACATATCTAGCCATAAAAACTCCCACAAAAAAAGAACGCAGACACAAGCCTGCGTTCCCTTTTTGAAGTATATGAAGTATATATGGAGAAAAAAGTATATGTGTGCGATATCATCTTTGGTATTTCCCTTACCATGCTTATATAATACTCTGCCAATGTGACAGTTTTATGACAGACTGCTGAAAACTCAAACATAATAAAAAACGCCTGCCGAATGACAGACGTTTTCTTTTTTAATAAGTAAAATTACTCAGCCTGAGGTGCTCCTACAGGGCAAGTACCTGCACAAGAACCGCAGTCGATGCACTCGTCAGCGTTAATAACACACTTACCGTCAGCCTCGGAGATAGCTCCTACTGGACAGGCATCCATGCAAGCACCGCAACCGATGCACTCATCACTAATCTTATAAGCCATTTTCACAGACCTCCTTGTATAAATTCTACAAGTATCATATCAAATACTATACTTATATAATAACACATTTTCAAAAAAAATCAAGAGGTTTTCGGCATTTCATAAAAATTTCACATAGATTTTAAGTGATTTTTCAGTTAGTATCCACTAATCAGTTAGATATTTGCCAATTCCTGCTGTGAGATAAGTGCGAAACCTGCGTCAGTCAGTGCCTCCTGAGCGGCTGTAACGTTCTCAACTCTGAGAATAAGGTAAGCTGTGTTCTCCTTTGTGTTGATGAACGCAGAATACATATACTCAACGCTGATGTTGTCGTTGTAAAGAGCCTTCATTGCCTCAGCAAGTCCGCCTGGACGGTCGTTTATCTCCACTGCAAGCACCTGAGTGGAAGTAACGGAAAAGCCCTCTTCCTTCAAAGCTGAAACAGCCTTGTCGAAATCGTCAACGATAAGTCTGAGTATACCGAAATCCTTTGTATCGGCAAGGGACATTGCACGGATATTCACGTCATTATCCCCAAGTATTTTTGTAACGGCAGACAATCTGCCCGGTCTGTTTTCAATAAAAACCGAAAGCTGTTTTACTGTCATAAAATTACCCCCTGTCTTTTATCAGACAAGCTTTCTCTTGTCGATAATTCTAACTGCCTTGCCCTCTGAACGTGGAATGCTCTTAGGCTCTACAAGTCTTATCTTTGCCTTGATGCCAAGAATATTATGGATATCGTTGGATATCTTCTTCTCAATCTCCTCGATAGACTTGACAGTGTCAGAGAACATATCGTCATTAAGTTCAACTCTTATCTCGAATGTATCAGCGTTGTTCACTCTGTCAACGATTATCTGATAGTTAGGGCTTGCCTTTGATATCTTGAGAAGTACAGACTCTATCTGTGACGGGAACACATTTACGCCCTTGATGATAAGCATATCGTCACTTCTGCCCATTGGCTTGCACATTTTCACAAGTGTTCTGCCGCATGAGCACTTCTCTCTTGTAAGGATACAAATATCTCTTGTTCTGTATCTCAGCAGAGGGAAAGCCTCTTTTGTGATACTTGTGAAAACAAGTTCGCCCTTTGAACCCTCAGGGAGAACCTCGCCTGTGTCAGGGTCGATTATCTCAGCGATAAAGTTATCCTCGTTGATGTGCATACCTGTCTGCTCTTCACACTCGAAAGCTACGCCCGGACCGCTGGTTTCTGTCAGGCCATAGATATCGTAAGCCTTGATACCAAGGAGCTTTTCTATCTCGTGACGCATTTCCTCTGTCCAAGGTTCTGCACCGAAGATACCTGCTTTGAGTTTCAGCTCTTCAGGCTTGATACCCATTTCCTTTACAGTTTCGCCAATATATGCGGCATATGACGGGGTACAGCAAAGGATAGTCGAACCAAGATCCTGCATGAACTGTATCTGTCTTTCTGTGTTGCCTGATGACATTGGCAGTGTCAGACAGCCTACCTTATGAGAACCGCCGTTAAGACCTGCACCGCCTGTGAAAAGTCCATAGCCGTATGCAATGTGACAAACATCGTCCTTTGTTCCGCCTGCTGCAACTATAGCTCTTGCACAGCAATTTTCCCAAAGGTCGATATCATGCTGAGTGTAGAAAGCCACAACACGCTTGCCTGTTGTTCCGCTTGTGGAATGTATCCTGACACACTCTGAAAGCGGCTTTGCAAGCAGACCATAAGGATAAGCCTCACGCAGATCAGCCTTTGAAAGGAACGGCAGCTTGTGCAGATCCTCAATGCCGTGGATATCCTCAGGTGTCACGCCCTTTTCTTCCATAAGCTTTTTGTAGTATGGCACATTGTCCCAGACGTGCTTGACCTGCTTAACAAGTCTTTCGCTCTGGAGCTTTTTCATGTCCTCGTGTGCCATGCACTCGATCTCTTCGTTCCAATATTTTCCCATTGGAACACACCTCCTGTTTTCATGATTTTCGGTCATATAACACGGGTATCCACTTTATGCCAGTCCGTCAAAAAAACTACCTGTCAAAAGGCGTGCGAACACTGTCCGCCCCTACGCAGAAACACCGCATTATAATTGTTCCTCAACGTACTTGCACTTGTATCATACGCCGTACATATCTTCAAGCATTTTTATGCCAGTCTTCGTTTTGAACACCTTATCCCGAAAGCTTTTTATGCTCTCTTTGGACAGACTGTCCTCATAAGCGTTCACAAGAAAATCAGCCTCTAAAAGTATCTGCCAGTCAAGCCCCCGGGCGCCCTCATAGGTGTGGTGATGTGCGATAAGAAAGCACACCCTTTCTATGATATCCTCGTCAAAGTCAAGCTCTCTGAGCATTTTTTGTGCAGGCTCAGGGCCTAGCTGCTCCTGCAATTTGCCTCCGCAGTGACCCTTGCCGTATCTCTCCTCCGCAGGCTTTATGCCGATATCATGCACCACTGACGCAACATCAAGACAATACATAGTGCGGATATCAAGTCCCTCTGCCCTGCCGATAACACGGGCAAAGGTATGCACCTTTATAAAGTGCTGTATACGTTTCGGGTCGCCAGCGAAAAACTCGGTCATTTTTATGATAAGACCGCTTATCTCGTCCATTATTTTACCTCTCTGCCGAGAGCGAACGCCTTCTTGTTCAGTTCAAGGAACTTTGCAGGAACGCACTGCTCAAGAGCCTTCTGCCATACGTCCTCGTCAAAATTCATCTTAGTTGAAACAACGCCCATGAGCACAACGTTCGACGCCTTTGCAGTGCCTGCCTGCTCAGCGAGTGCCAGTGCGTCAACAGCAATAACGTCTACGCCCTCTGCCTTGAGCTTACCGATGATATCCTCAGGATAAACAGCTGCACCTGTTATAACAGGCATTGGGTCTATCTGCTGAGTGGAAGTGATAATATGTCCGCCCTTTTTGAGATATGAAACATATCTTGCTGCCTCAAGCTGCTCAAAGCTGATTATGATATCTGCCTCGCCTTTTTCAACTACAGGCGAGCATACCTCGCTGCCATATTTAACGTATGTAACAACTGAACCGCCACGCTGGCTCATGCCGTGCACCTCGCTGACCTTTACATCAAAGCCCTGTGAAAGGAGCACATTTCCTATTATTCTTGACGCAAGCAGTGAACCCTGTCCGCCTACGCCCACTATCATTATTGATTTAGTTTCCATTATTTACACCTCAAAATATATGTTATCATTAATCGCATATCGCACCGAGCTTACACATTTCCTTGCATATGCCGCAGCCTACGCACTGTGTATGGTCGATAACGCACTTGCCGTCATGGATAGAGATAGCAGGACAGCCTATTTTAAGACACTGCTTACAGCCAACGCACTTATCCTTATTTACCTTGAGAGGAGGATTGTGCTTTACATATTTGAGCAGTGCACAAGGACGTCTTGAAATAATAACGCTTGGCTCTTCCTTAGCAAGCTCTTCCTTGATAACAGCCTCAGTTTCAGCCATATGGTATGGGTCAACGACTCTTACGCTCTTGATACCAAGTGAATGGCAGAGCATTTCAAGGTCAACGGCATAAGCAGGGTCGCCCTTGAGGTTTTTACCAGTTGTAGGGTTCTGCTGATGACCGGTCATACCTGTGATAGAGTTATCGAGAATGATAACAGTTGAATTTGTTGAGTTATAAGCTACGTTTACAAGACCTGTCATACCGCTGTGCATGAAAGTTGAATCGCCGATAACGGCAACAGACTTCTTCTCAGCCTCTGCACCTCTTGCCTTGTTAAATCCGTGAAGTCCGCTGATAGACGCACCCATACAGATAGTTGAATCCATAGCACAAAGCGGAGCTGTTGCACCGAGGGTATAGCAGCCGATATCGCCTGATACCATAACGCCCAGCTTATGCAGGCAATAGAACAGACCTCTGTGAGGACATCCCGGACACATTACAGGAGGTCTTACAGGCACATTATCCTCAAATGTAAGATACTCAGGCTTTTTGCCGAGAATCTTTTCAGCAACGATAGTCTGTGATATCTCGCCCATAAGGCTGAACAGTTCCTTGCCGATAACGTTCACGCCGTTCTTCTTACAGTGTGTTTCGATAACATCGTCAAGTTCTTCGACAACATACACCTTTTCGCACTTTGCGGCAAAGTCTTTAATTATCTGAACAGGCATTGGGTTTACGATACCGAGTTTAAGGTATGACGCCTTGTCGCCCAGAGCCTCTTTAGCATACTGATATGAGATACCGCTTGTGATAACGCCTATCTTAGTATCGTTCATCTCTACCTTATTGAGCGGTGAAGTTTCGGCATAATCAGCGATAGCCTTCATTCTTGCCTCAACAACAGGGTGACGGCGGATAGCGTTACCAGGCATCATAACATATTTCTGGATATTCTTTTCGTATGGGATATTCTCTCTTTCCTCTCTCTCGCAAAGCTCAACAGCTGACTGAGAGTGGGAAACTCTTGTGGAAAGTCTTACGATAACAGGAACGTCGAACTTCTCAGAAAGCTCAAAAGCTGCCTTAGCAAATTCCTTACACTCACCTGAATCGGAAGGCTCTATCATCATTGTCTTGGAGGCAATGGCGTGATGACGTGAATCCTGCTCGTTCTGTGAAGAGTGCATACCAGGGTCGTCAGCGACAGCTATTACCATGCCTGCTGTTACACCGGTGTAGCCGGCTGTGTAAAGAGGGTCAGCGGCAACGTTAAGACCAACGTGTTTCATTCCGCAGAAACTTCTCGCTCCGCCGATAGACGCACCCAGTGCGACCTCCATAGCTACCTTTTCGTTAGGTGCCCATTCTGCATATACCTCGTCATACTTTGCAACAGCCTCTGTTATCTCAGTTGAAGGAGTACCCGGATAGGAAGATACTACCTTACAGCCTGCCTCATACAGACCTCTTGCAAACGCCTCGTTTCCAAGCATAAGTGTTTTCATACAATAAATCTTTCCTTTCACTGCACCGACCTGTTTTTCAGGCTCGGTAAAAATAAACAATAATCAAAATACATACAAGTAATTATACCACAAATATCACCAAATTGCAACAACTTTTTTGCCATATTGCCCTCACAGGCAGCATAAAAAAGTTTGCTAACGGCAATTTTGTCAATTTGCATAAAATATCAAGCAGGGTTCTGTGCAAAAATTCATGCCGCTCTACACGTTTACACGATTTGATACACGATTTTTACACGATTTAAACAGCCCTCAAAGCCCATAGATACGCACTTTACACGATTACACGATTTATTTTATATATATACATAATAGAAAATTATTATAGGGATATACGGGGTG
>OHEV01000148.1_pt1 | contig 48743 bp, 43 predicted proteins | sample 1567331 | NCBI WGS metagenome assembly OHEV01 (sample SAMEA3879561, study PRJEB24766) | human gut metagenome | biome: human-associated habitat; feature: feces | place: USA | collected 1985/1987 | reverse complement strand
AGGTAGAAGAAGTATATGCATATTGTAACCTGCATGGATTATGGAAATGCTAAAAGCATTTATACATATTAAGATTACAGAACAACACAAATATAACAGTAATATAGGCTGTGTATTAATATATTTACAAGGAGGAACAACGAATGAAATACGTATGTGATGTTTGCGGATGGGAATACGATGAGGAGAAGGGCTATCCAGAAGGTGGTATTGCACCTGGTACAAAGTGGGAGGATATTCCAGAAGATTTTGAATGTCCGTTATGCTCTGTTGGAAAAGAGCAGTTCTCAGAAGCATAAATGTATTATGATAGGATTATAACAATGAAAGAAGAACTAAGTATAGATATCATCGGACTTGCAGGAGCCTGTTCTTATGCTTTGGACTGTATAGAAGCAGAGTTGGTAAATATCAAAAACAAACATGGAAAAAGAGTGGCTTATATAAGTATATGCATGGCTGAATATTGGAAAATTGAAGGTGATGAATTACAAGATTTAGCCATGTGTGCTTTACTGCATGATAATGCTTTGACACAATATATTTCGGAAGAACTGAAAAAGGATTCCGTCATTAATTGTAAAAAAGATTTATCCGAGAAAAAAACAAATCTTCATTGTATTTATGGTGAAAAAAATATTACTAAAATTCCATTTAAAACAGATGTGTCAAATGTGATTTTGTATCATCATGAACATGCCGATGGAACTGGTCCTTTTCAAAAAAAGTGGAATGAAATTCCATTGTTTGCAAGGATTATTCATCTTGCAGATACCATTGATATTATAGGAAATAACATGGAATCTGGTAATAACAGTTGGAATTTTATATGTCAATTTCTTTTAAAAAATAAGGACGGATTATTTGATTCAGAATGTGTGAATGCTTTTCTTCATGCATTCACACATTCCGAATCTTTTATGTGTTTAAATGATGGTTCTTTTGAAACGAAGTTATGGGAGATTATCCCAAGACAAAAACAGGTTTTTGATTGGAAAACGTGTAAAAATGTCGCAGATTTTTTTGCAAAGATTGTAGATTATAAATCTTCTTTTACAAGCAGACATTCTATAGGAGTGGCTGAAAAAGCAGCTTTTTTTGCTCAATATATCGGATATGATTCTATTAATGTGCAAAAAATTTATCTGGCTGGTGCACTGCATGATATTGGGAAGATGGCAGTAGGCAATGAAATTTTGGAAAAACCGGATAAGCTTACGGATGATGAATTTTCAAAAATGAAGAATCATGCTGGCTATACATACCTTATATTATCAGAGGTTAATGATTTTGAAGAAATACGAGACTGGGCAGCTTTCCATCATGAAAAATTAAATGGAAAAGGGTATCCTTTTGGAAAAACCGCAGCTGAATTAAATGAGCCGGAACGTATTATGGCATGTATTGATATTTATCAGGCATTAACCGAGGACAGACCATATAAGAAAGGTTTATCGCACGAAAAAACGTGTGAGATGCTTGATGACATGGCGCAGAAAGGTTTTGTTGATTCTGATATTTCCAAGAAAATTAGGGAATGTTTTGGTGGAATCTAACATTAAAAACGAGAAAATATAGGAAATTCATGAGAAATGCATTTGCCTATTATGAATAGTATTGAACAGGTTCATAAAACAAATAAACTGAAAGTAGGATTAATTTATGTATGAAATGAAACCAGAATATTATATCGGTATAGATATGATAGACGAAGAACACAAGCAGTTATTTAAATATGCAGATGAGGCATATGAACTGCTTCATGATGAGTTTACACCGGATAAATATGATAGGATTGATATAATATTAGAAAATCTCCGAAATTATACAGTAAAACACTTTAGTGATGAAGAGCAGTATATGGAATCTATTAATTATAAGAAGATATTTACACAGAAAGTTCAACATCAGGAATTTATACATAAACTTGATGAATTTATGGAACATCACAATGATGAGGTAGAAGATCAAGATGAACAGATTATGGGGATTTTAAAATATCTCACAGAGTGGTTAGTTAATCACATTCTGTATGTCGATGGTCAAATTCCAAAAGGCTGATATAGTAAGAAAGGCTGTTATTTTTTAGAAAGTAGCAGCCTTTTTTATTTTGAATATAAAATATGACACATACACTTGACAATATGCATACGTAGAAGAAACGCATCAAGTGCTTGCTAAGAGAAACTTTGTGCTGGCAGTAAGAGGAGGTATCTTTGGTGATAAACCAACTGCTTACTATGACTTTGGAGAGTAGAAAGCGACAAGCTAGCTGAGCATTGGGATGTAATAGAAATATATCCAAAGGAATATTTTATAAAGCTTCGTAATATGGGGCAGGCGACACTGAAGGCTGTTTATTGGATGAAATAGGACATTTCTTCCCCAAAATAGTATGTTTATGGTATACTAGCTATTAGTAATGCGATTTCAACCGACATTACATATTATGATGAGAAATTAATACAAAGGACTATTCTTTCACAGCTTATGATGCAGGTGCAGGGCAGTGCTGCCCAGGTAAATGGTGAGGGCACCTATACGGACAGCGGAGATGTGCTGTTGGTTTATACCATTACCGAGACAGGATGCACTACGAAGCAGTATTACATTGTAGGAGATTATGAATATTGTCTGATACATCTTACCGTATACAGTGGGGATGACACCGGGGGAATAAAAGCAGCAGAGACCATGGTAAACAGTTTTCAGTGGGCAGATTAGGTAACTTTGACAAGAGCGAGGAAACGAAAATGACGAAAAGTAAGATACTTCTGGTATTAGATAAAAAAGATTATGAGGATGGCATGCCGGTATTTGAAAGAAAGTGCGTCCGGGCAATCATAGAAAAGAATGGAAAAATTGCAGTCCAGCGCGGCAGGGCAGGGGACTGCAAAATATTAGGCGGCGGCATGGATGGTGAGGAAGATTTTGAAACGGCACTTTCCAGAGAAGTATTAGAAGAGGGCGGATTGATATTATGCCCGGGAAGTATGCAGCTGTTGGGCGAGATAGAAGAAAAACGCCGTGATTTATTTGAAACAGATAAAATATATCACTGTCACACCTATTTCTTTGCCTGCACAGTTGAGGAGAGAACAACAGAACCGCATATGACAGAAAGCGAGAAGGCAAAAGGCTATCATCTGGAATGGATGACACCGGAAGAGATTGTAAAAGCAAATGAGCCATTTTCGAAGGAACCGTGGATATATCGCGATACTGCATTTATTAAAATGTTGATGGAGGGAAATTTATGAATACAGGATATGAGGGAATCCTGCAATTTCGGGGAAAGTGGAGAGATTATCAGGAAAGAGTACTCTTACATGCACAGCAGTATTTGAAGGATGGAAAGATACATATTGTGGCAGCGCCGGGCTCCGGCAAGACTACACTTGGAATAGAACTGATTCGGAGGCTGGGAGCACCCTGCCTTATTTTTTCACCCAGCATTACCATCCGCCAGCAATGGCTGATGCGTATACAGGAGGGCTTCTTAACCGAAGAGGCAGATCCGCAGGAAATATTATCCAATAATTTGAAACAGATGAAACAGATGACTGCAACGACTTATCAGGCATTGTACAGTGCTATGAAGCGGGAGCAGGGCACACTGGAAGAGGACAGCGGGGAAGCGGCAGAGGAAGATGCAGCAGCCAGTGAAGCGGTGGATGGAGTAGATGCGGCAGACAGTAAAGTGGCAGCCGGCGGAGTGACAGAAGAAGCAGATGGAGAGAAGGAAACGGAGCAGGTTGACTACCGGGATTTCGATATTTTTAAGGCAGTAAAGGAAGCCGGTATTACAACAATTTGTCTGGATGAGGCGCATCACCTTCGCAGTGAGTGGTGGAAGGCACTGGAGACTTTCTTAGATAAGCTGCCGGATGTGCAAATCATTGCATTGACAGCAACACCACCTTATGACAGTACACCAGCACAGTGGAAGCGTTATATCGATATGTGCGGACCGATTGATGAAGAAATCTTTACGCCGGAACTGGTAAGAGAAGGAAGTCTCTGCCCGCATCAGGACTATGTTTATTTTAACTGGCCGACAAGAGAAGAGGAAGCATATGTCAGGGAACATCAGAAGCGGATGCAGATGCAGGTGCAGAAAATGATGGCAGATGAGACTTTGCGAAGAATCGTATCTTCCCATCAGGGGCTTATGCATCCGGAAGAATACAGTGAGCGGTTCTTAGATAAACCGGAGTATTTTACAGCGCTGCTGGTATACTGCCAGGCAAAAGGGATTCCATTTTCCGGTTATTTAAGGAAGCTCATCGGAACAAAGGGAAAGCTGCCGGGAATGGATGCACACTGGATGGAAGTGTTACTGCAGGGTGTTCTTTATGAGGACAGAGAGTCCTATACCATGATGGAAGCAGAGCGGGAAAGCCTGCTGCAGGAATTAAAAGAGGCAGGAGCCATCTACCGGAACAAGGTTGCGCTGCGGGATAATGAAGCCATAAAAAAGGTACTTATGAAAAGCCAGGGAAAGATGGAGAGCATCCATGCCATTGTGCAGGCTGAGTATGAGGCACTGGAAAATGATTTACGTCTTCTGGTTCTCTGCGATTATATTAAGAAAGACAAATTGCCGGAGATTGGAAGTAAAGATACACTGGTCACAGAGCTTGGTGCAGTGCCGATTTTTGAATATTTAAGGCGGCAGAACATGGCTGGAATCCGTCTTGGTGTGCTGAGTGGGACAGTGATAATAGTTCCAATGGAAGTCGAAGCAAAACTGCCGGAATTGCTGGCACAGTATGGCTGCAGCGGAACGTTAAATCCACTGGGAGATACCGGATACGGACAGCTTATGATAAAGGGAAAGAGCACCCACACCGTAGCTGTTGTGACGGAGTTATTCCGTCAGGGAGAGATTCATACATTGATTGGAACCAAGTCATTGCTGGGAGAAGGCTGGGATGCACCGTGCATCAATTCCCTAATACTGGCAACCTATGTAGGGTCTTTTATGCTGAGTAACCAGATGCGTGGAAGAGCAATCCGTACCGACAGAGAGCAGCCGGATAAGACCGGAAACATCTGGCATCTTGCCTGCATTTTTCCAAAAGAGCGGGGACAGCAGAGTAATACTGATACAGAGGGCGATTATGAAATGCTGGAACGCCGGTTTGAATCATTTTTAGGAGTATCCTGCAGGGAAGATGTAATCGAAAGCGGAATCGGTCGGCTGGACATTCCAAAGATAACATCAAAATATGAGGTAGATAAAGCAAACAGCATGATGCTTGAGCGTGCAAAGGACAGAAATGCATTGAGGCAGCGATGGAACCAGTCCTTACAGGAAGTGCGAAATCAGATGGAAATAGAACAGATAGATGAAATTGCAGCAAAAGAAATAGAAAACGGATATATCTTTGTTAATGCGGTCTGTATAGAAATCATACAGGTGATACTTGCAATACTCTTAATGAGTGGAAGAATGATGGCACAGAAGCTTGGTAATCATCCGGCTTTCCTGTTACTTGGAATTGCGCTGTTAGCCGCATTTGCCGGAATTGTCTATCAGGGGATACGTCTGTTTAAATTCAGCACCCCGGCAAGACGGATGAAACAGCTTAGCGAAGCAATGCTAGATGCATTGAGGGAATGCGGGGAATTAGAGGATGGTGCCCATTGCAGGACAGAAGTAGAATCCTTTAATGGATTTGTGGTAGGTACCTGGCTTAAAGGTGGAACCACCAGAGATAAGACAACCTATTCTGCCTGCATGGAAGAATTGTGGGGTGTTATTGATAACCCAAGGTATCTTCTTATCCGGGAAAAAATCTTTGGCACATCGAGAGAGTGTTACAGTGTCCCGGAAATATTCGGAAGACAAAAGGAGCGTGCCCTGATTTTTGAAAAGCATATGAAAAGGGCTCTTGGACCATACCATGTGGTATATACAAGAACCCCGGAAGGACGAAAATTATTATTAAAAGAGCGGACACGCTCCTTTGTAAATCAAAACCAGAGCCTTTTGCAGGGAAAGAAAATTGCAAAAGGATATTAAGAATAATAAGAATTTTCAATTTTGGGATATTTTTTATTTACTCCAAAGAAAAAGAGGAGCAGTCCTGCAACCAGTAGTCCGGCACCAACAAAGAACCACAGGAAGAAGAACGGAACAGTATCTGCTTTATACATAAACCAGTCTGGGGAGAAGGTTCCCCAGATGTTAAAGAGGATATGGAAAAGCATGGAAGGATAAATGCTGCGGCTTTTCTCGCAGATAAATCCAAGAACAATTCCTACCACAAAAGCATAAACACCCTGAATCATATTCATATGGAACACACCAAAGAGCAGTGCCTGCAAGAAGTTAGCAACCCAGAAAGGCATTGCTCTTTTTGCATATTTCAAAGTCAGTCCACGGAAAATCAGTTCTTCACAGACAGGTCCAATCAGAACGGAATAGAGAACCAGAATCAGGGAAGGCTCATCCAGTCCCACCGATTCTACCAGGTTACTGTAATATTCCAGCCAGTGCGGGTTAATGGCTGCAGTAAAAGATACAATGTAATTGGTAATATACTGTAATCCTACTGCAGTAATAAGAATGCCGAAGATAACCGGAATATTAAATGGTTTCCGTACATTTTCCGGTTCTGTCTGCCGGAACTTTTTATAATACCAGTAGGCAAATACCACAAGGGCAACAGTACCGTAGGCTGCACTGACACCGGCATTAAAATTGGCGGTGGAAATAATATTTAAAAATGCATCCATACAGTCATCGATAGAAGTTGCCCCTTTGGTATAAAAACCACCCAGCAGAGCAAGCCCTACTGCCGGAATGGAGATAAGCTGCTGCAGGCCAAATGCCAGCAGAGCCGGAAGAAAACAGAACATAATTCTGCCAAATCGCTTCATGAAAAAACCTCCTCAAGTATCATCACTTTTCTTGGCACATTATAACAATTATGAAGCGAATATGCAAACTACTGAGGTACCGCCTGTTTAAAAATACATGGAAAAATGTTTTTTTAAATGCAGACAAATACTCTCCGGGTACTTGTGAAATAGGCGGAATCATGCTATACTAGGCGTTATGTTGATATATTTTATGATGTTGTATGAAATATAAATTCACATAATTATAATCAGAGGAGGAATAAATATGAAGAACATGAAGAAATTTGCAGCACTTTTATTAACTGCAGCAATGACAGTAGCAATGGTAGGATGTGGCTCATCTGTAGCTGCAAACACAGTAAATTCCAAGGATGACCTTCCGGGAAAGAAAATCGGTGTTCAGCTTGGAACAACCGGAGATGCCGATGCAACAGCATATGAGGACGAAGGAAGCACCGTAGAGCGTTACAACAAAGGTTCTGATGCAATTCAGGCATTAAAGACCGGTAAAATTGATTGTGTAATCATCGACAAGCAGCCTGCAGAGGCATTTGTTGAGAAGAATGATGACTTGAAAATTTTAGATGATACCTTTGACGCAGAGGAATATGCAATCTGTATCGCAAAAGATAACACAGATTTAACAGACGAATTCAACAAAGCAATCGAAGAGTTAAAAGCAGACGGAACAATCGATACTATCATCAGCAACTATATTGGTGATGAAGCAGGAGAGCATCCATATGAGACTCCGGAGGGAACAGAATATCCAAACGGAAAACTTACCATGGCAACCAATGCGCAGTTTGAGCCATACGAATATTATGATGGTGACAACGTAGTTGGTATCGATGCAGATATCGCAAAAGCAATCTGTGACAAGCTTGGTTATGATTTAGAGATTGAAGATATGGAATTTGATGCAATCATCGCAGCAGTATCTTCCGGTAAAGCAGATTTTGGTGCAGCAGGAATGACTGTAAAAGAAGACCGTCTTAAGAACATTGACTTTACAGATACTTATGCAACAGCAAGCCAGGTTATTGTAGTAAGAAATAAATAATCGGTATAGGAGGAAAGACCTTGAGCGATTTTTTAAGCAGCTTTCAACAGGATTTTATAGAGAAAGACAGATATCTTTATCTGTTACGTGGTCTTGGCAATACACTGCTTATTGCAGTGCTTGCAGTACTTCTGGGTATTGTGGTTGGATTTTTAGTCGCAATTATCCGTTCCACCCATGATAAACATGGTGGATTAAATGTTTTGAATTTTATATGTAAAATGTATCTTACCATATGGCGTGGAACCCCTACGATGGTACAGCTTTTGATTATGTACTATATTATTCTGGTTGCACTCGATAATAAGATTGCAGTGGCTGTAATCGCTTTTGGTTTGAATTCGGCTGCCTATGTAGCAGAGATTGTACGTTCCGGAATCATGTCTGTAGACGAAGGACAGTTTGAAGCTGGACGAAGCCTCGGATTGAATTATTCGCAGACCATGCGTCTGATTATACTGCCACAGGCATTTAAGAATGTACTTCCGGCACTGGCAAATGAGTTTATTACCTTACTGAAAGAGACTTCCATCAGTGGATATATTGCAATCCCGGATTTGACAAAGGGTGGCGATATCATCCGTAGCCAGACTTATGACCCGTTCTTACCATTGTTCGGGGTTGCAATTATCTACCTGATAATCGTTATGATTTTAACGGCTGGTGTACATAAACTGGAAACGAGGTTGAGAACAAATGAGCGATAAGAAGGTATTGATTGAAGTAAAGGATTTGTGTAAATCCTTTGGAAATGTAAATGTATTAAATGGTATCTCCACAGAAATCGCCCAGGGAGAGGTGGTTGCCATCATCGGACCATCCGGTTGTGGTAAATCCACATTCTTACGTTCCTTAAATCTTTTAGAGGAGCCGACTTCCGGTGTGATTACTTTTGAAGGAACAGATATCACGGATAAATCCGTAGACATCAACAAGATGCGTCAGAAGATTGGAATGGTATTCCAGCAGTTCAATCTGTTTCCAAATTATACCGTAAAAGGAAATATCATGCTGGCACCGGTTCAGACCGGACTTATGAATAAGGAAGAGGCATCTAAGCGTGCGGACGAGCTTTTGATGAGAGTCGGACTGTCTGATAAAGCAGATACCTATCCGGCAATGCTTTCCGGTGGACAGAAACAGCGTATTGCAATTGCAAGAGCACTGGCAATGAATCCGGATGTCATGTTATTTGACGAGCCGACTTCCGCATTGGATCCGGAAATGGTAGGAGAAGTTCTTGAAATTATGAAAGAACTGGCACAGGACGGAATGACTATGGTAGTGGTAACGCACGAAATGGGATTTGCAAGAGAAGTGGCAAGCCGTGTCATGTTTATCAATGAAGGACAGATTCAGGAAGAGAATACACCGGCAGAATTCTTCGCCAATCCACAGAATCCGCGTCTTTGTGACTTCCTTTCCAAAGTATTGTAGGGAAAGAACAGATAAAACGGAAAAAATAGTTGATAAAAAGTTTTCATAAGCTATTGCAATCAGAAAAGAAATAGTCTATGATAAAACCGTTATATGACTGACGGATAAGTGGAAAAACCACATGAAGTATAACGAAAACGAGCCGACCGTCTGGGCGATGAACCTGGAGGACTGGCTCGTTTTCTTTTGTGTATGTTATTTTGAACATCAAAAGATATTGACAAAAAAATAACGGTCAGTATATACTAACTACAGTTAAACAAGACTAATTCAAGCCGATGAATAAAAAGTCTGTTGACAGTAAATTTAGTAACCATTCAGTGTTCATACTGAATACATTTTTTAGGAGGATATCGTAATGATTGAAATGAAAGAGTGGGATGGATTTGAAGGACGTCTCTGGAAAGAAGAAATCAATGTTCGTCAGTTTATTCAGGACAACTACACTCCGTATGATGGAGATGAGAGCTTTTTAGCTGAGCCGACAGATGCAACCAACAAGCTATGGGGGGCACTTCAGAAATTACAGAAAGAGGAGCGTGCCAAGGGCGGCGTTCTTGATATGGAGACAGAGGTTGTAACCGGAATTACAGCTTATGGTCCGGGATATATTGATGAAAGCTTAAAAGATTTAGAGCAGGTAGTTGGTCTTCAGACTGACAAACCATTAAAGAGAGCTTTCATGCCATATGGTGGAATCAAGATGGCTGTTCAGGCATGTGAGACCTACGGTTATGAAGTAAATGATAAATTAAAAGAAATTTTCACCAAGTATCATAAGACACACAATACAGCAGTATTTGATGCTTATACACCGGAAATGATGAAGGTTCGTCATGCTAAGATTTTAACAGGTCTTCCGGATACCTACGGTCGTGGACGTATTGTAGGTGATTACCGCCGTGTAGCATTATACGGACTGGATTACTTAATCGCTGAGAAGAAGAAAGACAAAGCCAACTGCGGATGCGGACAGATGACAGATGATGTCATCCGTTTAAGAGAAGAAATTGCAGAGCAGATTAAATGTCTGGAAGACATGAAGAAACTGGCTGAGATTTACGGATATGATATTTCAAGACCTGCAACCAATGCAAAAGAGGCTGTTCAGTGGTTATACTTCGGATACCTTGCAGCAATCAAGACACAGAACGGTGCAGCAATGTCAGTAGGACGTGTTTCTACTTTCCTTGATATTTATATTAAGAGAGATATGGATAAGGGAATTCTTACCGAGCAGCAGGCTCAGGAGCTGATTGACCATTTCACAATGAAACTTCGTATGGTTAAATTTGCACGTATTCCTTCTTATAACCAGTTATTCTCCGGTGACCCTGTATGGGCAACCCTTGATGTAGCAGGAACAGGTGTAGACGGACGTTCCATGGTAACCAGGACAGACTTCCGTTTCCTTCATACTTTAGAGAATATGGGACCGGCACCGGAACCAAATCTTACTGTATTCTATTCATCCAGACTGCCACAGACCTTCCGTGATTATGCAGCACGTATCTCGATTGAAACAAGCTCAATCCAGTATGAGAACGATGATGCAATGAAACCGGTATGGGGCGATGATTACGCAATCTGCTGCTGTGTATCTGCTACACAGACAGGTAAAGAGATGCAGTTCTTCGGCGCTCGTGCAAACCTTGCAAAATGTCTGCTTTACGCAATCAACGGTGGTGTTGATGAAAAATCAGGCGAGCAGGTAGGACCAAACTACGCACCAATTACAGCGGAATATCTTGACTATGATGAAGTAATGGCAAAATATGACAAGATGATGGACTGGTTAGTAGACATCTATGTAAATACACTGAACCTGATTCAGTATATGCATGATAAATATTACTATGAAGCAGCAGAGCTTTCTCTGATGGATACCGACTTAAAGAGAACTTTTGCAACCGGTATTGCAGGATTTTCACATGTTATCGATTCTCTTTCTGCAATCAAATATGCAAAAGTAAAAGTCGTACGTGATGAGAACGGACTTGCAAAAGACTTCGAAATCGAAGGAGACTTCCCGAAGTACGGAAATGATGATGACCGTGCAGATGAAATCGGAGTATGGCTGCTTAAGACTTTCATGGATAAATTAAAGAAACATCATACTTATCGTGATTCTGAGCCTACAACTTCTATCCTTACCATTACTTCTAACGTAGTATATGGTAAAGCAACCGGAGCTATGCCGGATGGACGTAAAGCCGGCGAACCACTTTCACCGGGAGCTAACCCATCTTACGGTGCAGAGCAGAACGGACTTTTAGCTTCCTTAAACTCTCTGACCAAGCTTCCATATGAGTGGGCATTAGATGGTATTTCCAATACACAGACCATCAATCCTGGCGCACTTGGAAACAACGAGCAGGAAAGAATCGATAACCTTGTAAATGTAATGGACGGATACTTTGATCAGGGTGCACATCATCTGAATGTCAATGTATTTGGCAAAGAAAAGCTTATTGATGCAATGGAGCATCCGGAGAAAGAAGAGTATGCAAACTTCACAATCCGTGTATCCGGCTATGCAGTTAAGTTCATCGACCTGACAAAAGAGCAGCAGCTTGATGTTATTGCCCGTACCTGTCATGAGCGTATGTAATTTAAGACAGTAACCGAACTGCGGGGAGTATACGATTTTCCGCGATTCAGGTAAAGCAGAATGTGCAGGCTTAATGAAAAAAGCCTGCACATTTTTATCATAGGTTGTTAAACATCCGTAAGTATTTTGGTGTATAGGAGGCAATATGAGTGAAATAAAAGGACGCATCCATTCCGTAGAAAGTTTTGGCTCGGCAGACGGGCCGGGTGTAAGATATATTGTATTTTTAAAAGGCTGTAATATGAGATGTCAGTACTGCCATAACCCGGATACCTGGGCGAAAGATGGCGGAGAGCTGATGACACCGGAAGAAGTGTTAAAAAAGGCACTTCGCTATAAAACATATTGGAAAGAAAAGGGCGGAATCACCGTAAGCGGTGGAGAGGCTCTTTTACAGATAGATTTCGTAACAGAACTGTTCCGGCTGGCAAAAGAAAAAGGGGTAAATACCTGTCTCGATACCTCCGGCAATCCATTTTCCTTGGAAGAACCATTTAAAAGTAAATTTGATGAGCTGATGAAATATACAGACCTCTTTATGTTAGACATTAAGCATATAGATGATGCGGCACACCGGAAACTCACCGGACAGACGAATCAGAATATTTTGGAAATGGCAGCTTATTTATCAGACCATGGCAAAGCAATGTGGATCCGCCATGTGCTGGTGCCGGGTATTACAACAGAAGAGGACGAGCTTTACCGCTTAAGAAGTTTTCTTGATACCCTTAAGACAGTAGAGCGGGTGGAAGTGCTGCCATATCATACCTTAGGCGTCTTTAAATGGAAGGAACTTGGAATTCCATACCAGTTAGAAGGCGTAGACCCGCCTACAAAGGAGCAGATAGACCGGGCAAAAGAGATTCTTGGGGCACTGTAAAATAGATAAGCAAATGTAGAGGAAAATGAAACTGTAATGCTGCTTTTTAGATTCTGACGATAATGCGGGTAAGATATTCACTTCGTTTATCCGTCATGGTAGCGTTAATCAATTCTTCTTCATAGAATCTGCCATCGGATGAAGTAATCTGGTGCTGCTTCATGTAGCTGCGCAGCCTGTCATAGGCAAGTGAAATATCATCCCAGTCTCCCAGGTGATAGGCGGCGAGACATTTAGAAGCCGGAAGAATCCGGTAAGGCATTTTCTTGGGAGGGGTCTGCATGGCAAGGCATACCTCGTGATAAAGATTGTGGGCACCCCGGGCAAGGTCACGTTCCATCTGGATATAAAGCACTGTAAAACCGGTAGTTTCCTTGCTTTCATAATAGGAGTTCAGAAGCTCACTGACTTTTACGGAGATGGTCTTATCATCGGAAGAACTGATAGGGTGTGCTGCAATATAAAATCCTGGCAGAGAGACTTCTTCAATGATATCCGGATTTATAGTCAGGCTGGTTTTAATTCGTTTCTGCTGTCTTTGAATCCACTTCTGTTTTTCTTTTAATGCACGAATCTGCTGTTCGATGACAGCGTTTTCTTTCGTAAGAAGTGTGGCATAATTTTCCAGACTTCGGTGTTCCATGTATTCTTTAATTTCCGGCAGAGGCATGCCAAGTTCCCGCAGCGTGATAATGGCATCTAACACATCCATCTGGCGGACGGTGTAGTAGCGGTAGTCATTGTCCCCTCTTGCTTCGGGTGAAAAAATACCAAGCTGGTCGTAGTGAAACAGTGTATTTTTTGTAGTGCCCATCATCCGGGCAACTTCTCCGGTGGTCAGATATTCATTTCTACTCATTAAAAAAATCTCCTTGACTATATGGTTACCATATAGTTTATGATAGCAAATAGTGATTCATAAGACAAGGAGGTTATCATGTCGAATTCATTAAATCAGAACTTTAAAACATTATCCTTATTGAAATTTGCATTGCCATCTATGATTATGATGGTATTTATGTCATTGTATACAATCATAGATGGAATTTTTGTGTCAAGACTGGTAGGAGAAAGCGCTCTTTCTGCAGTCAATATTGTATGGCCGGTTATTTGTATTCTCATTGCAATCGGCGTTATGTTAGCAACCGGTGGAAGTGCAGTGGTAGCAAGAAAAATGGGTGAGGGAGATGAAAAGGGAGCATGTGAGAACTTTACTTTTCTTGCAGTGGTAGGAGTTGCTGTAAGCCTGGTGCTGCTGGTTATTGTATTACTTTTTCATAAACCGATTGTATATGCATTAGGAGCAGACGACTCTTTATTCGAAAATGGGAAAACATACCTTATTTATATGATGTATTTTGGACCATGCTGCATTTTGCAGAGTTTATTTCAGTGCTTCTTTGTAACTGCAGGAAAACCTGCATATGGACTCGGACTGATTACTGCCGGAGGTGTAGCCAATGCAATCTTAGATTATGTCTTTATGGGACCAATGCAGCTTGGCATTGCCGGAGCAGCTATTGCAACAGGCATCGGACAGATGATTCCTGCGGTAGTGGGAGTCATCTATTTCCTTGTGAAAAGAAAAGGACTTCATTTTACCCGCTTCCATTGGGATGGAAAAGCATTGTGGCAGTCCTGCACCAACGGTTCTTCCGAGATGGTAACGAACCTTTCCAATGCAGTAATTACATACCTTTTTAATATTATTCTGATGCGTATGGTTGGAGCAGACGGGGTAGCTGCAATTACCATTATTTTATACGGACAGTTTTTATTCAATGCGCTGTATCTTGGATTTTCCATGGGTGTGGCACCGGTTATCAGCTTCCAGTACGGAGCAAAGAACAGTGAAAAATTAAGTAACGTTTACCATATCAGTAACCGGTTTGTAAAAATATCCTCCGGCTTTATGGCGGTGGCATCCGTCCTTCTGGCGAAGCCGATTACATCAGTATTTGTCTCAGAAAGCAGTCATACCTTTGCAATGACAGTTACGGGATTTGCATTGTTTGGCATCAACTATCTTTTCAGCGGCTATAACGTATTTACCTCTTCGCTGTTCACGGCACTTTCTGATGGAAAAACATCTGCACTGGTATCCTTCAGCAGAACCTTTGTCTGTATTCTGGCCTCTTTACTGATTCTGCCGCAAATTATCGGATTAAAGGGAGTCTGGCTGGCAGTTCCGGTGGCAGAATTTGTGACATCAGGACTTTCTTTTTACTGTCAGAGAAGAAATTTATCGAAATACGGAATTTAAGAAACTTTTTTTTCATCTGGAACGTCTAATCTATAAAGAGTATAATGAATGGTAAAGAATGAATGGATAATACCATTTTAAGATAGTAAAGAGAGGATACGAAAGATGGTTTTTAGCAGCATAGCATTTATCATGTATTTTATGCCGGTATTTTTTCTGGTTTATTATATCCTGCCGGCTTCTTATAAGAATGCCTGGCTTTTCCTTGCCAGCCTTGGTTTTTATTACTATGGTGTCAGGGGAAATCCGGGTTATCTTTTACTTATGATTATGTCTGTGGTGGTCAATTTCGTGGCTGGAAAACTGATTGCGGCACAGAAGACGAAGCGGGCGAGGAAAGCCTGGCTTGTGGTTGGAATCGTCTATGATTTAGGATGGCTCATTCTGTTTAAATATCTGGGCTTTCTTATAGAGAATCTGAATGCCCTCTTTGGTGCAATGCACGTTAAGGTACAGCTGGAAACATGGAATCTGATTCTGCCGATTGGAATCAGCTTTTATACGTTTCAGATTATTTCCTATCTGGTGGACGTGTACCGGAGGGAAACAAAAGCGGAAAAATCGTTGATTTCACTGGGAACGTATCTTTGCATGTTCCCGCAGTTAATTGCAGGACCGATTGTCAATTACCATCTGATTCAGGAGCAGCTTCATAAGAGAAAGCATTCCATGGAAAAGGTGGAATCCGGACTTAAGGTATTTGCACTGGGACTTGCTTATAAAGTATTGCTGGCAAACCGGGTGGGACATCTTTGGACAGAGGTGACAGCAATCGGTTATGAGAGCATTTCCACACCGCTGGCATGGATGAGCATTGTGGCATACAGCCTGCAGTTATATTTTGACTTCTATGGGTATTCCCTGATGGCAATCGGACTGGGGCGGATGATGGGCTTTGACTTCCCACAGAACTTTAACAATCCGTATATGGCAGTGTCCATGACGGATTTCTGGCGCCGCTGGCATATGACACTGGGTGGCTGGTTCCGGGAATATGTATACATTCCGCTGGGCGGCAACCGCGGTGGTTTTGCAAAGACCGTCCGCAATATGTTTGTGGTATGGCTTCTGACAGGGCTCTGGCATGGCGCAAGCTGGAACTTTGTACTGTGGGGACTTTTGCTTTTTGTCTTATTATTCGTGGAAAAAGCCGGACTTGGAAAAGTGCTGGAACGGCATAAGGCGCTTGGTCATATTTATATGATACTCTGGATACCGCTTTCCTGGCTGGTCTTTGTGATTACGGATTTAAGCCAGCTTGGCATTTATTTACAGAAATTATTTCCATTCTTTGGCAGTACCGGAACGGTATTGTTTCAGGGAGATTATCTGAAATATGGTAAGACCTATGGCATTTATCTGGTGCTTGGTATCCTGTTTGCAACAGGTGTTCAGGAGAAACTCCTTAAGAAGAATAAGAACCGCCTCTGGGTGATCTTACTGCTGCTGGCATTATTCTGGGCGAGCGTATATTGTATGTATCTTGGAATGGATGATCCATTCTTATACTTCAGATTCTAGTGAGGAAATACGATGAAAAAATATAAATTTACTATACTTTTACTGCTGACATTTGTGATTGCATTCCCGGTAATTACCGTAAAGCTTGTAACTGCGGAGCAGGAGAAGAAGGCAAGGCAGGAAGAACTGGCACAGGTGACAGGCACAGAAAAAGAGCCGGCGGAAGCAGTTGCCGGAACGGAAGAAAACAGCACAGATAAAGCCGGTACAGGACAGGCAGATATTGATAGTACAGAAAATACAGAAGATAAAACAGGTATCAAGGATAATGAAACGGTGGCAGATACGGAGCAGGAGGGAACCTTTACAACAGAGGATATCAGCTATTTTTCCGATGCCTTATTTATTGGAGATTCCAGAACAGTAGGATTATCGGAGTATGCAGACCTTGGGGATGCGGATGTATTTGCAACGATTGGCTTAAGTTCCTTTAAGCTGTTTGAAACAGAGGTGGATATGCCGGGCTATGGAAAAGAAACTTTGGATGAAGTGTTAAGCCGGAAGAATTACGGAAAGATTTATCTGATGCTAGGTATCAATGAACTGGGATATCCACATGCGAGCATAGAAAAGCAATATCGTGAAGTGGTAGAGAAAATACGGGAAATGCAGCCGGATGCCATTTTATTCTTAGAGGCGAGTCTTCATGTTTCCAAGGCAAAATCCGATTCGGACAGCCTTTATAACAATGCCAATATTGACTGGCTCAATGGTGTGGTGGAGTCCTTATGTGACCAGAAGCAGACCTATTATATTGATGTGAATGAAATCTTTGATGATGGGGCAGGAAACCTCGATGCCCAGTATACCAGTGATGATGCCCATCCTCTAGGAAAATATTATGCCCAGTGGGCAGAATGGATTCTGACGAAAGCCATTGTAAAGGAAAAATAAGACCAAACCCCTTAGGAAAACGCAGCGGAAAGCCGATGTATTATTTATAAAAGTGTATACAACAGTGAAAGAAATATCCGGTAACCGGATAAGCGTTGCAGAAAGGTAAGGGAAGCGTATATGAATGGAATCAATACCAGCTTTGGGACACAGAGCATATATCAGAATGACGGGACACAGGGAAGTGCAAAGTCAGATGACAAGAAGCAGGACAATAAGAGCGACAGCAATGTAATTAAGGGAGCCGGTCTTAACCTGAATCAGACAGATCTGATTGGACAGAAGATGGCAAATGCCCAGAAAGAAGCATTAAAGAAGATTATGGATACATTTTCCGGTGAGCATGCAGTGGATGAAGAGATGGATGAGCGGCGTGCCCACATTAAGGAAATTGACAGTGAGATAAAAGACTATCAGAGTGAAATCCGCGACTTGCAGGATAAAGAAGCAGAATTAAAGGAACGTTACCAGGTAGCGGATGGCAGCCAGGAAGAGGCAGACCTTGACCTTTTAAAGAAAGCCAGTACAGCAGAAGGAAGAAGCATGCTTTCCAAAGAAGAATTAGAGCATGTCTCAGAATTACAGAAAGGCGGAATGACCGACTATCAGAAAGAGTCCATGGAATACTATAAAATGGAGTCGGAATACAGAGGCAAGATAAAAGACCTTGGACAGGAAAGAGCCGAGGATAACGGATACCTCCGGGCAGTACATACGGAACGGTTAAAGCATCATGATATGATAGACAGCCAGAAAGAAGCAGCAGAAATCTTAGATAATGCATCCGATGAAGCAACATTAGGACTGATTGGGGAAGCAGTAGACCACATTGATGAGACCATCAAAGACGATGAGAAAGATACGGATAAGAAGGATACAGATAAGAAAGAGGATAAGAAGGCTGATACAAAATTAGACAAGGAGACCCAGAGCAATATTTTAAAGAACGAAGCAGAGAAAAAGGTTGCGGAGCATAAACTTGCCAAGGACGATATCAAAGGACTTGTCTATGATGAGCAGTTATAAACAAAATGGACAAATTGTGCTGTCAGATATACAAATTGTCGAAAAAGTATAACATGACCATACAAAAAAAATCTATTGTATATGTCAAAAAAACGCATTGTTTCTTATACTAATAAATGTTAAAATACATAGAAGAAAAAAGAGGGAGGAAGTTAGCATGGCTTCATTCGTTGAAAACACACAGCACAAAGTAGAAAGAAAAGCTTTTGAGATAATGACCAATAGCATCGTAGGTAAGTTGACTAAGACAGATGATATCGCGAAAAGACAGGAAACATTCCTTGAACTTATTGACAAGGCAGAGACTTTCTGGGGAAATGGCGCAGACAAGGCAACATTGGATAAGGTCAGAGAGTATGTAAAGAATCCGGAGAACAGATGGGTGAAGTTTGTAAACCGTGTTCTGGATGAGACAAATCCAAATTATGCTAAGAAATTCCTTCTGAATTTAGGATATGAAGCATTTTTCCGTGGAACAAAGACAATCAGGGCAAACCGTGAGAAGTACAACTGTAATATTCCATGGCTGATTCTTTTTGACCCGACAGACGCATGTAATATGCATTGTGTAGGATGCTGGTCTGGCACATATGGCCACAAGAATAACATGTCCTATGAGGATATGGATAAGATTGTTACACAGGGTAAGGAACTTGGAACTTATCTTTACTTTATGACAGGTGGAGAACCGACTGTTCGTAAGAATGATATTTTAAAACTTGCTGAGAAGCATAATGATTGTATGTTCGGTCTTTTCTCCAACTCTACTCTGATTGATGAGGAGTTATGTAAGAAGATTGTAGAACTTGGAAATATTACATTCCTTCTTTCCATTGAGGGAACACCTGAGACAAATGACGGACGTCGTGGTGACGGACATTATGCAGCCGTTATGAAGGCAATGGATTTGTTGAAACAATATGGTATCATATTCGGAACTTCTATCTGCTATACCAGAGCCAATGTTGAGGCTGTTACCGATGAGAAATTCTTACGTTTCATTGCTGATAAGGGCGCACGTTTCGGTTTCTACTTCCATTATATGCCGGTAGGACAGAACGCAGCTCCGGAGCTGATGCCGACATTGGAACAGCGGGAAGAAATTATTAAGAAGATTCGCTGGGTTCGTACCGGAGACAATGATATCGGATTTTTCCCAATGGACTTCCAGAATGACGGAGAATTTGTTGGCGGATGTATTGCCGGTGGACGTAACTACTTCCATATTAATGCACAGGGAGACGCAGAACCGTGCGTATTTATCCATTTCTCGGATTCGAATATCCATGATAAGTCAATCCTTGAGATGCTGCAGAGTCCATTGTTTAAGGCATATCATGAAGGACAGCCATTTAACAGAAACCACCTGCGTCCATGTCCGATGCTTGAGAATCCAAAGCTCTTAAGAGAAATGGTAAACAAGACTGGTGCGAAGGGAACAAACGCTGAGGCAGAAGAGACTGTTGAGCATCTTTGCTCTAAGTGTGATCACTATGCAGAAGAGTGGGGACCGGTTGCAGACCGTATCTGGGCAGAACAGAAACATAAGAAAGCACCTTATGAGAACTATACAGAAGAAAAGAGAGAACATCCGGAACTTGCAGCATTTGAGCATGCGGATGGTTCCGATGGATTAAGAGATGAGGATCTTCAGTAATTAAATCAGATGATAAAATAGGACTAAATCAGCACTTGTGATGGAATATTCCATCAGCTGGTTTGGTCCTCTTTTTATTTCAGAAGAATGGTCGAATGGACTTGCAGCAGTTTTTAACAAGAAGACATTTTTTGATACAATTACAGATAATGTTGGTGTATTGAGCAAAAGTACTTTGGAAAAATATTTGAAAAAGTATTTGGAATCTGGTGAAATAGTGCGTATTGGAAGAAATGCGTATTGTGCCAGAGGAAAACTAAAAGATTATGAATATGATTATTCTGATATAGCAGTTCATATAGCGAAAATATTGAAGGAGGATTTTTACGATTTAGATTTCAGAATTTCAGAGCTGTATCAAATGAATCGTTTTTTGAATCATCAAATTGCACATAATGTTATTTTTGTCTTCGTAGAGAAAGAATTGTGTATTTCTGCCTTTGAAAGATTGAAAAAAGAGTATGAAGGCAACATACTTATAAATCCAACGGAAGAAGATTTTTTTAATTATAGACGAGAAGATATGATTGTTGTAAGAAATCTTTTGACGGAATCACAAAAAGGGAAAAAGGAGGTCTGGCATACAGGTTTAGAAAAATTGCTGGTAGACATTTTTTCGGAGAAGCTGATAAAAGCAATGTTTAGTGAATCAGAGTATCCAGCAATATATGAAACAGCATTTAATTCTTATGTTGTGGATGAGAGTCAGATATTCAGGTATGCTAAAAGACGAAAAAGCGCAGATAAGATAAAGAAATTTATACAGGAAGAAACGGATGCAAAATTACGATTGGAGTAGAGTAGTTATCAATGATTACTAGAGAGAATTATAGCATGGCGTATTGTAAGAGCAGTCCCGGAACAGAGCTGTCATCTACATTGGAAGAAGGGACGGTATAAGCAATGATATAATCGTTGGCAATGCAGCCAAAGGAAAGGGCTGCGGTGGCACATAAATATAAATACCAGAGCTTTAGATTGCTCAGGCGGACCGTAATAAAATATGCAATAAGGCATACAGACAGGAGTGGGAAAAAGAACATCTCTGGTGGACTTAAAAACCGCCGGGGAGATAACTTTAGATGCAGACGATGTTACTGGTGATGTATTTATCTCTGCCGGTTCAGTTAAGCTTGAGGCGGATCAGTTGGACATCTATTTATCAGGTGGAGCGGTGAAGTATCTGATAGAGGCAACGGATGAGCAGAACGGAGAAATCAGCCTGAAAAAGACTGGTTCCCTGAATTCGTTTGATCTGGTTAATGGAAATAATATAAATGTAACAGAGGCATTTTTTAAAGCAACAGACACTTTCCTGTCATCCAATGGAAACAGTAATTCGAACAGTTCGAGTGGCAGGATAGTTCTTGTGGGTGAAACAATAGCAGAAGGCAATCTTGAATTAGAAACAGTAAAAGATGTAACAATCCGCGCAAAGAAGACTGCGGTAAAAGGAAATCTCGCTGTCAATGCAGAAAATGGATATGGTGTTGAGATAACCAGTGAAGGGGGAGCGGTATCAACCGGAAGTACAGAGATTACGGCACCTTCATTAGTTGTTATGCTGCAGGCAAATGGAGATGCTACCATAATCGAAGGAAATGCAAAGATAAATGCAAATAGAATATCCATGCAGAGTGCGAACAATGCAGCAATTGCAGGGGATGCAGACCTTCAGGCACGAAATTACATTACACTTCTGGGAGGAACATTGCAGACGCAGAATGATATCGTAAAATATAGCGATGGCGGGGAAAACTGGGTACAGATAATGGCAACCGGCGAGACATATGATGCAGATAACTGTGAACATCCGATTTTAGCAGGATATTCCGGCAGATGTATGGTTTGTGGAGCAAGTGACATAGAATATGCAGAGCTGATTGGAACGGATGGAACGACTAAGAGAATGCTGAATGGAGACTTCGGTGGAACCGGAGCGCATAATGATTTCAGATACCTGGAAGATGGAGATACCATCAAATTTGTGAAAGATATTTATGGAAATGGAAGAACCGCAGCAATCGGAGACAGTAAAGCCGTAACCCTTGACCTGAACGGACATACATTGATTCTGGATACGATTTCCTCAGGGAACAATCTTACCATTGCAAATGGTAATTATAAGGGAAAGATTACCAATGGCGGTGTCGGACTTACAAAGGAACTGACCTTTAAAAATGCAAAAGCAGCACTGACTGATTTACAGTGGATGACGAACAGTGGAGTAAAGCTTGAGGGAAGTGAAGTTACAGTATCCGGAAATAACGGTTCTGGACAGTGCTGGTTAGAGAAGCTTACAATGGATGAAGATTCAAGGCTGGTATTAAAGAATGTAAGCCAGGGTATTTCGAATTATGCTAATGTTGCACTGGAAGAAAGCCTGGGAACAATCCGGGGATTCCTGCCAAAAGATTATTCTATCGCAAATAGGAAGAGAAATCCTGCAGATGCTGATTACAGAAATACCATTGTGGATGCAGATGGTCAGATTGCCCAGAATGTGGAGCTTCGTTATCGTAAGATGACAGATGCAGATTTATCGGCAACGCTGAATCCAACGACCTATACTTATGATGGAACAGCAAAGGAACCGGAAGTACTTGTGGTATATGACGGACAGACACTGACAAAGGATACGGATTATACCGTTGCTTATTCGGATAACAAAAATGCAGGAAATGCAGAGGTAACAATAACAGGTATTGGAGTGTATCATGAAGCAGCACATCTGCAATTTACGATAGGGAAGGCAGGTCAGGCGGCACCAACAGGACTGAAGGCTGTAAATACCAGTAAAACAGGTGCAAGTGATGGAGCCATTGAAAACCTGACTACTGCAATGGAATACAGCACAGATGAAATTCATTGGACCAAGGTTACAGATGGTACAAAGATAAACCAGCTTACAGCAGGTGACTATTTCGTACGGTATGCAGAGACAGGGAACTATCTGGCTTCTGCATCTACAAAGGTGACAGTTGCCGTAAAGGAAGACCCTTCCACTGGAAACGGTTCCAATACGGCAGCCCTGACGGGAACAACACAGAAGACGGCAACCATAAAAACTGGTGATGAAACACCGGTTGGAAGAATACTGCTTCTTATGTTTTCCGCAGCCGGATTACTGGTTGTGGCAGCTGCAGGCAGAAAGAAATATTGTTAATTGTTTAAGAAGGCACGCAGCGCATCCTTTTGTGCTTTATAATCACTGATTCCTAAATCATAAAGCTCCTGCATGATTTTCGGGTCAGTGGTAAAAGTGCCAATCTTAACCTGATGGGACGGTGCAAAGAGAAATGCCCGTCCTTCTTTTTGTAATTTTGCAGCAACTTCTACCGAGTGCCGGTAATTTAAGTGTCTGTTATCAATTGCAGTAATCGTATTTGGAAATTTCCGTAACATCTTTTTGTAAAGAAAACGGTAACTCTCCGGCTGCTTGACATAGCCAAGTGGACGGCAGTAGATAATTACTACCTTGTCGCAGCCATCTGCAATGGCACGTTCAACCGGAATGGAATCTGCAACACCGCCATCATAGTAATAATTGCCGTGAAAAGAAATCGGTTTGCAGAAGCCCGGAAGGGCACAGGTTGCCATAATGCCGCGGTAATCATCACGGCCTAAATCTTCTTTGGAAAAATATTCTGCCTTTCCGGTGGCAGCATTGGTTGCCGGAAAATGAAATTCACTTGGATTTGCTGCTAAGGCATCATAATCCAGCGGGTCGTTTCCTGTGGAATTGGTTAAGGTTCCGTAAATATATTGAAGTCCGAAGAGAGAACCGGTTTTAATCAGATTTTTGATACTGATGTAGCGGGGGTCCTTTACATGCTCTATATAGAAACGCAGATTACGGCCATGCTGCCCGGCAAGGTAAGAAGCAGTATTTGCCGCACCGGCAGATACCCCCATACAATAATCAAATGTAACATTGTCGTCTAAGAAGGCATCCAGAATTCCGGCACTGTAAGCGCATTTCATACCGCCGCCTTCTACAATCAATCCAGACTTTTCCATGATATCACCTCTTGAGATATACTTCGTTAATTTTTTCACATATAGTTTAGCACATTGAAGAAGAAAGTCAAAATACATTTTTTATTGTATGTATATTCCAGGAAAATATAAGAGTTTGCGGCATTCGGGCTGCTACCCATATGTCACTGCATTGTTAAGAGTCTCTAAGAATTTCATGAAATATAAAAAAAGTTCCGGCAACCGGCACAAATTCACATCCATGTTCATCTGTGCCTTGCTGGCACGTCCATGTGCCAGCATTGCCAGTTTTGGTGAGAAATTCTAAGAGTCTCTAAACAATTTCGTTAATATATGGGGAGCAGCACGAATGCCACAAATTGATATAATTTCCCCGGAATAATCCACACAGAATCTCCTTCCGGTCGTTGAAACCTTCCGCAAAAAACGCTATAATATGAGACAGTGATAAAAGGCGAAGAATAGAAACAGTGGAAGAGAGGAAGCGGGAATGGCATTTGCCCATTTACATGTACATACAGAATACAGTCTGTTAGACGGTTCAAATAAAATAAAAGAATATGTGGAGAAAATCAAGGCACTTGGCATGACAGCAGGGGCGATTACCGACCATGGTGTTATGTATGGTGTCATTGATTTCTATAAGGCAGCCAGGGAGGCGGGAATTAACCCGGTTCTTGGCTGTGAAGTCTATGTGGCTCCCGGCTCCAGATTAGACCGTGAGATGGTACATGGAGAGGACAGATACTATCATCTTGTGCTTCTGGCAGAGAATAACACAGGCTATAGCAATCTGATGAAAATTGTATCCAAAGGCTTTGTGGAGGGATACTATTATAAGCCGCGTGTGGACATGGAAGTGTTAGAAAAATACCATGAGGGAATCATTGCCCTAAGTGCCTGTCTGGCAGGTGAAGTACAGCGTAATCTGGTACGTGGAATGTATGAAGAAGCAAAAGAAGTAGCTTACCGCTATGAACGCTGTTTTGGAAAAGGCAATTTCTTTTTAGAGCTGCAGGATCATGGAATTCCGGAGCAGAAGCTGGTAAACCAGCAGCTTCTCCGCATGAGTCAGGAGACCGGAATTGAGCTGGTAGCAACCAATGATGTACATTATACCAATGCAGAGGATGCAGAGCCTCATGACATCCTGCTCTGCCTTCAGACCGGAAAGAAATTAGCGGACGAAGACAGAATGCGCTATGAAGGTGGACAGTATTATGTCAAATCCGAAGAGGAAATGAAATCACTTTTTCCATATGCACTGCAGGCATTGGAAAATACCCAGAAGATTGCAGACCGCTGTCATGTGGAAATCGAATTCGGACATACCAAGGTACCGCATTTTGAGGTGCCGGAAGGCTATGATTCCTGGACTTATTTAAATAAATTGTGTCATGAAGGACTGGATAAGCGGTATGGAGCCGATGCACCAAAATACTTACAGAAATTAGATGACGAGCTTGCCGTTATTAAAAATATGGGATATGTGGACTATTTCCTGATTGTGTGGGACTTTATCCATTATGCGAGAGAGCATGATATTATGGTGGGACCGGGACGAGGCAGTGCCGCAGGAAGCCTTGTTTCTTATACCACCGGAATTACAGATATTGACCCGGTTCGTTACAATCTGATTTTTGAGCGTTTCTTAAATCCGGAACGTGTATCTATGCCCGATATTGATGTGGACTTCTGCTTTGAACGAAGACAGGAAGTTATTGATTATGTGGTAGAAAAATATGGCAAGGACTGTGTGACACAGATTGTAACCTTTGGTACGCTGGCAGCCCGTGGAGTAATCCGTGATGTGGGACGTGTCATGGATTTACCTTATAATTTTGTGGATACGATTGCCAAGGCAATTCCAAATGAACTGGGAATTACCATTGATAAGGCACTGATGATGAACCCGGAGCTTCGGGGCATGTATGAATCCGACGAGTCGGTAAAGAAACTTATCGATATGTCAAGAAGATTAGAAGGTCTGCCGAGGCATACGTCCATGCATGCAGCAGGCGTGGTAATCAGCCAGAAACCAATGGATGAATATGTTCCGTTGTCAAGAGCATCCGATGGCACCATAACCACACAGTTTACCATGACTACCATTGAAGAATTAGGACTTCTGAAAATGGATTTCTTAGGACTCCGGACACTGACTGTAATCCAGAATGCAGTCCGTCTTGCAGAAAAGAGCAGCGGTAAAAAAATTGATATGAATGCCATCGACTATAACGATAAGAAAGTGCTAGACTCTCTTGGAACCGGCAAAACCGATGGTGTCTTCCAGTTGGAAAGTGCCGGAATGAAGAACTTCATGAAGGAGTTAAAGCCACAGAGCTTAGAGGATGTTATCGCAGGCATTTCTCTTTACCGTCCGGGTCCAATGGACTTTATTCCGGCTTATATCAAGGGAAAAGACCACCCGGAAAGCATTACCTATGACTGCCCGGAATTGGAGCCGATTCTGGCGCCGACCTATGGCTGTATCGTATATCAGGAACAGGTTATGCAGATTGTACGTGACCTCGCCGGTTATACATGGGGCAGATCTGACCTGGTGCGCCGTGCCATGTCTAAGAAAAAGGGCAAGGTAATGGAGCAGGAGCGGAAGAACTTTGTCTATGGTAATCCGGAAGAAAATGTTCCGGGCTGTATTGCAAGAGGAATCGATGAGAAAGTGGCAAACAAGATTTATGATAACATGATTGACTTTGCCAAATACGCATTTAATAAATCCCATGCGGCAGCTTATGCAGTGGTTGCATATCAGACCGCATATTTGAAATACTATTATCCGGTAGAGTTTATGGCAGCGTTAATGACATCAGTCTTAGACAATACTTCCAAAGTCTCAGAATATATCTACACCTGCCGCCAGATGGGAATCGCAATTCTGCCGCCGGATATCAATGAAGGCGAGGGAGGATTCTCCGTATCCGGTCAGGCAATCCGCTATGGACTTTCTGCCATTAAGAGTATCGGAAGACCGGTGATTGATGCCATTGTGGAGGAGCGTAAAATCCGTGGGCCGTTTACCACGTTAAAGGATTTTATTACAAGACTTTCCGGAAGAGAAGTGAATAAACGGACCATAGAAAACTTTATCAAAGCGGGAGCCTTAGACGGACTGGAAGGAAACCGCCGTCAGAAGATGATGATATACGGTTCTCTTTTGGATGCACTGAATCAGGAAAAGAAGACCACAATGGCTGGTCAGATGACACTTTTTGATATTGCACCGGAAGAGGACAAGGCAGAGTACGAAATCAAGCTTCCGAATGTAGAAGAGTATGACAAAGAAGTGCTTCTTGGCTTTGAAAAGGAAGTCCTGGGCATATATATCAGCGGACATCCGCTGGAAGAATATATGGAGCGTTTAAAGAAGAATACCAATGCCGTTACCACAGACTTTGTACTGGATGAAGAGACCGGAACCCTTAAGGTATCGGATGGCGCAAAGGTGCGTATCGGTGGAATGATTACCGATAAAGTCATCAAGTATACCAAGAGTAATAAGGCAATGGCATTTATTACGTTAGAAGATCTGGTGGGAACAGTGGAAATCATCATTTTCCCGAAGGATTATGAGCGTTATGCAAAATATCTTGAAAATGATGCCAAAGTATTTGTGGAAGGCCGTGTAACTGCAGAAGAAGACCGTAACGGCAAGCTTATTTGTGAGAAAATCATTTCCTTTGATGAAGTGAAACAGGAGCTGTGGCTGCAGTTTCCAAGTAAGAGCGATTTCGAAGAAAAAGAAGGTACTCTTTATGGAAAAATGATGGATGCCGATGGCTCAGAGCATGTCGTTATTTATCTTGCAGCAGAAAAACAGATGAAGCGTCTGCCGGAAAACAGAAATGTTGCAATTACAAAAGAGCTTTTAGAAGAACTTGGGAATTTCTTAGGTAAAGACAATGTAAAAGTTGTAGAAAAGTCGTTGTAGCCATTGCAAAACCACAGTTTAAGGATTAGAATAAAAATGATTGGATAAAGAACAAAGAGAAGTGTTTACATATAGGAGGTAACAGGGAATGTCAAAAGAAATTCAGACAATTGGTGTTTTAACCAGTGGCGGGGATGCTCCGGGCATGAACGCTGCTATCCGTGCGGTAGTAAGGGAAGCTATTGCAAAGGGAAAGAAAGTAAAAGGAATTAAGAGAGGTTATGCAGGTCTTTTGCAGGAAGAGATTATTGATATGGAAGCAAAAGATGTAGCAGACATTATCCAGAGAGGTGGAACAATTTTACAGACTGCACGTTGTCAGGAATTCGTAACACCGGAAGGACAGCAGAAGGGTGCTGAAATCTGCAGAAAACATGGCATTGATGGAATTATCGTAATCGGTGGAGACGGTTCCTTTAAGGGCGCACAGAAGCTGGCAGCACTTGGAATCAACACCATCGGATTACCGGGAACCATTGACCTTGATATTTCCTGTACCGATTATACCATCGGTTTTGATACCGCAGTAAATACTGCCATGGAAGCCATTGATAAGGTACGTGATACCTCAACCTCCCATGAGCGCTGCTCCATCATTGAAGTAATGGGCAGAGGTGCAGGCTACATTGCACTGTGGTGTGGTATTGCCAATGGAGCAGAGGATATCCTGCTTCCGGAGAAATATGATTATGACGAGCAGAAGCTTGTAAATAATATTATAGAGAACAGAAAACGTGGAAAGCAGCATCATATTATTGTAAATGCAGAAGGTATCGGTCATTCCGCAAGCATGGCAAAGAGAATTGAAGCAGCAACCGGAGTTGAAACCAGAGCGACCATCTTAGGACACATGCAGCGTGGTGGAAGCCCGACCTGTAAAGACCGTGTTTATGCATCTACCATGGGATGCATTGCCGTAGATTTGCTGTGCGAAGGCAAATCCAACCGTCTTGTAGCATATAAAAATGGTGAATTCGTAGATTATGATATTGACGAGGCACTGGCAATGACCAAATCCATTCCGGAATATCAGTATGAAATCTGTAGAAATCTTTCCAGATAGGATGTTATTATGATTACCAGTACAGCAAATCCGCAGGTGAAAAATTTAATTCAGTTAGTAAAAAAAGCCAAAGTTCGTAATGAACAGAGGCTTTTTGTTGTGGAAGGAATCCGTATGTTCCGGGAAATCCCGGAAGGCTGGCTTGATAGAATTTATGTTTCCGAGCATTTCATGGAAGAGGAATCCCATGTAAAAGTTCTGCAGGGAAAAAATTATGAAGTACTTGCCAATCATGTGTTTGAAAGTGTGTCCGATACCAAGACACCGCAGGGAATCCTTTGTCTTGTGAAAATGCCGGATTATACCTTAGAAGAAGTAATACCAAAGGAAAATGCCCATCTTCTGATTCTTGAAAGTATTCAGGATCCGGGCAATTTAGGCACGATGTTCCGGACCGGAGAGGGAGCGGGAATCAGCGGAATTATCATGAACCGCACCACTGTAGATGTTTTTAATCCAAAGACCATCCGCTCCACTATGGGCAGTATCTTTCGCGTACCATTTTTCGTGACGGAAAACCTGCAGGATATATTGATGCAGTTAAAGTCCCGGAAAATAAAGCTTTACAGTGCCCATCTGCAGGGCAGTGTTTCTTATGAGGAGCCGGATTATAAAGAACCCACAGGCTTTTTAATTGGAAATGAAGGAAATGGATTATCGGATGAGATTGCCAGAATGGCAGATACCTATATCCACATTCCAATGGCAGGAAAAGTAGAATCACTGAATGCAGCAATTGCGGCAACACTGCTGATGTATGAGGCAGCACGCCAGAGGAGGTAAGGGATGTTCCGGTTATGGGCAAAAGAATTTAAAGACAATCATATGTTAAAGGATACCACCATCTGTGATGACTCCGGGGATACCAGAACCCATAAGGTGTTCCGGGCATTAGATGAGGTGTGCTATACCTTTGATTTGGGAAAACCAATCTGGTTAGACCGCAATGTGGATGAATTTAAGCGGCATGCGAAGACCAGGTTTTATCAGGATAATTTTGTGGAAGAAATTGAATTTGATTTTTTGGAAATTCATGTGATTGAAGAGGATTAAGTAACTGTGTCAGGAGGAAAGAAAATGGAAGGGCAGATGCGCCGGGATACCATCATTAAGATGCTGGGGGAGAAGGGAAAACCTTTGTCCGGAACAGAATTGGCAAAAGAATTAGGAGTCAGCCGTCAGGTGATTGTACAGGATATTGCATTGCTTCGTGCAGTAAATAAGAATATTTTAAGCACCAACAAAGGCTATGTGCTTTATGACCCTTCGGAAGAGACACAGAAAGCAAGAAGAACCATTGCAGTAAGCCACAGTGATGAACAGACACAGGATGAGCTTTATACCATCGTGGATTTCGGTGGAAAAGTCTTAGACGTCGTAATCGAGCATGATATTTACGGACAGATAACGGTGGATCTGATTTTAAAAAGCCGTCAGGATGTGGACGAATTTATTGCAAAGGTTGCAAAGAGCAAGGCAAAGCCGCTTAAGACACTGACCGGAAATAAACACTTTCATACCGTAGAAGCAGATTCAGAACAATTACTTGACATCATAGAAGAAAAATTACGGGAAAAAGGCTACGCAAGATAACAGCTTGACTTTTTTTCCCGATATGGTAAACTACTCCTTGACTGACAAGACAACTGACAAGACAGTTAAAGTCAAGGAGGAAGAAAAATGGAAAAGATAAAAGCGTTCTTAAAACGCAAAAATATTATTATCTCAGCAAAAAGATATGGCATTGATGCCTTAGGTGCAATGGCACAAGGTCTTTTTGCTTCTCTTTTAATTGGAACAATTATTAGTACAATTGGTGAGCAGGCTGGCATCCAGCTTCTGGTGGACATCGGTGGATATGCCAAAGCAGCAACCGGTCCGGCAATGGCAATCTCCATTGGTTTTGCTTTGCAGTGTCCGCCACTGGTGCTTTTTTCACTGGCAGCCGTCGGTGTGGCCGCAAATACCCTGGGTGGAGCAGGCGGTCCGCTGGCAGTATTGATTGTCACCATCTTTGCAGCCGAATTCGGTAAAGCAGTATCCAAAGAAACTAAAATTGATATTATCGTTACTCCGTTTGTAACCATTTTCATCGGAGCAGGCTTATCCATCTGGTGGGCACCGGCAATCGGAGCCGCAGCCAGTGCAGTAGGAAATGCCATTATGTGGGCAACCGAATTGCAGCCGTTCTTTATGGGAATTTTAGTCTCTGTAATTGTAGGTATCGCACTGACGCTGCCAATCAGCAGTGCTGCAATCTGTGCAGCTTTGGGACTGACCGGACTGGCAGGAGGAGCTGCAGTAGCAGGATGCTGTGCCAACATGGTAGGTTTTGCAGTACTGAGCTTCCGGGAAAATAAATGGGGTGGACTTTTCGCACAGGGAATCGGAACTTCCATGTTACAGATGGGAAATATCGTGCGGAATCCAAGAATCTGGCTTCCGGCAATTTTAAGCTCCGCCATAACAGGCCCAATAGCAACCTGCGTCTTCCATCTTCAGATGAACGGTGCAGCTGTAGCATCCGGAATGGGAACCTGTGGACTGGTTGGTCAGATTGGTATTTATACCGGCTGGATTAATGATATTGCATCCGGCACCAAGGCAGCCATTACACCAATGGACTGGATTGGAATGCTGTTAGTATGCTTCATTTTACCGGGTGTTTTAACCTGGGCATTCGGTCTGTTCTTCCGTAAGATTGGCTGGATCAAAGAAAATGATTTGAAGCTTGATTTATAAGAAAGATTTAAGAAAATATAGATAAAAGTTATACCATAAGAAAACAAAAGCAATACCTCTTGTGCATAATTATTAAAAATTGATAAAAATTTAACTAATAACAAGCATATTATACAAAGATGTGCTATACTAAAGTTAGATTGTTCTTGCATATATTATAACTTACGAGGAAAATTTCGAAAATATAAAAAGGTTATTTTCCGCAGTAGATGCATGGAGGAGTAGAAAATGGAATCACCAATTGAAGTGACAGAAGGTGTAGATGGTTGGAATACCATAATATTTCTTTATAATTCTGCATTAAAAGAAGTTGGAACCAAGCTTGAAATATTGAATGATGAATTTCAGCATGTACATCAGTACAATCCGATAGAATATATAAAGCGGCGGATTAAGACGCCGGAGAGTATCGTAAAGAAGCTGAAACGATATGGTTACGAGAGCACCATTGATAATATGGTCAATTATGTAAATGACATTGCAGGAATCCGTATTGTATGTTCCTTTACTTCTGATATTTATCGTATGGCAGAGATGATTGGAAAACAGAATGACCTTACCGTGGTATCGGTAAAGGATTATATCAGGCATCCGAAGGAAAGCGGCTATAAGAGTTATCATATGTTAGTTACGGTGCCGATTTTCTTATCAGACCGTGTAGTGGATACAAAGGTTGAGATTCAGATACGGACCATTGCCATGGATTTCTGGGCGAGTCTTGAACATAAGATATATTACAAATTCGAAGGAAATGCACCGGAATATATCAGTAAAGATTTGCGGGAGTGTGCAGAAATTGTTTCTATGCTGGATGCAAAGATGTTATCCTTGAACGAAGCAATTCTAGAGGCTAAGGCAGCACAGGAAGCAGAGCTATTGCGGGAAGAAAAAGATAGAGCGGATAAAGAAAAATAAAAGAAGCTGCCGGTTTGGCAGCTTCTTTTTTACGCGAGTAGCGAGAAAAATCGCATGCTTGCGTGCAGATTTGGCGAGCACCGCGATAACTCGAGAAACTCGCAAAGCGTGTTTCTCGTAGTTGCAAGTGGCTTAAAAATGATTTAATCGTCTTCACCATTCATCCAGCTATCGAATTTTTCTAATACTTTATCATAGGTCTGCTGGGAAATATCAGGAAGCTTTCCACCCCAGGCTTTGGTAGCCTGATCGAAGCCCTTTTTAAAAGCATCTGCTAATTCCTGGGCTTTGGACTTATCATTACCGGATAATGCTTTTGCAAAATCTAAAATACGGTCAGAGGTCTGGTTTACACCCCAGTATCCGTCTTCTGCAATATCAGCCTGTGCCTGTGCCTTTACATCAGCAGAAACGGTGAAGTTACCGCCTGCAAGGAAAGACCACATATCATCGGCTTTGCCAATGGCTGCCCCCTGTTTGCGCATCATCTGTTCTACAATTCCGCGAAGCTGTGAAATACGGCTGTCAGAATCAGCTTTCATCTTTGCAATGAGAGCAGAGTTCTGTGTCTTTTGGGAAGAACTGCTCTTGTCACTGGAGCCTTTTTCATAGATAACACCGGTAGAGGTGTCATTCTTCGAAGATTCGGTCTTCTTAGAAGAAACTTTGGAATCTGTGGCAACAGTGGATGCAGCAGATACATAATTGTTAATAGAATTAATTGCCATAATCTTAACCCTCCTTGGTCAAATGCTTACTAAGTATCCATTCTTAGTCTTATTCATATATTTTATCGGTAAGAATGGGACAAAATATAAGAGGAAGAATTGACCTTTTTTAGAAAAAATGATAACATAAATTTGTATCATGTATACAAAATACAGGAGAAAAACAATGGACGAACTTGCAGTAAAAGCACTGGCAAAAATAAATCTTGGATTGGACGTATTACGTCGGAGAGAAGATGGGTATCATGAAGTAAAGATGGTTATGCAGACCATTCATTTATATGACCAGCTTCATCTTAAGAAAATAGAGTCTGGCATACATTTAGAGACAAATCTTGGATTTCTTCCGGTAGATGAAAGTAATCTGGCTTACCGGGCAGCGAGACTTATGAAAGAAAAATATCAGATTGAAGAAGGCATTGATATCCGGCTGAATAAGCGGATTCCTGTTGCTGCCGGGATGGCAGGTGGAAGCACGGATGCCGCAGGTGTGCTTTATGGAATCAATGAATTATTCAATCTTGGAATAAAGCGGAAAGAACTGATGGAGCTGGGCGTTCAGATTGGGGCTGACGTACCGTATTGCATCATGCGTGGTACAGCTTTGGCAGAAGGCATTGGAGAAAAATTAACTTCACTGCCACCGATGGTGAAGTGTCCGGTAGTGATTGCCAAACCGCAGGTCAGTGTATCTACTAAATATGTCTATGAGAATCTGAAACTGGATGAGCATACACAGCATCCTGACATTGATGCCTTAATACAGAATATCCGCACAAAGGATTTGCCGGCAATTGCAGGTAGTATGGGAAATCTTTTAGAAACGGTTACTGCAAAAAAGTATCCGGAGATAGAGAAGATAAAAGAACTGATGCGGGAAAATGGTGCATTGAATGCCATGATGAGTGGAAGTGGCCCGACAGTATTTGGACTTTTTGATGAATTGGAAACGGCAAAAATGGCAGCAGCGATTGTACGTCAGAGCGGGCTCGCAAGGCAGGTCTTTGTAACAGATATTTATAATAATAGAAGATAAGAACATGCTCTTTATAAAAAAGGGTTGGAGGGTTAATATATGACAGATAATCTGGAATTAAATATGAATGCATATCTTCCTTTGCGAGATGTTGTATTTAATACACTTCGTGAGGCAATATTAAAAGGAGAATTAAAACCGGGTGAAAGACTGATGGAGCTGCAGCTGGCATCTAAGCTTGGAGTCAGCCGGACTCCGATTCGTGAGGCCATCCGGATGTTAGAGCAGGAGGGGCTTGCTGTAACCGTACCGAGAAGAGGAGCCGAGGTTGCCCGCATGACAGAAAAGGACATGGAAGATGTGTTACAGATCCGGGCAGCTTTAGATGAACTGGCAGTGCAGCTTGCAACAGAACAGATTACAGATGAACAGTTTGATGCATTAGAACAGGCAAGACAGAATTTTGAAAATTCTTTAAAAAGTGATGATGTAAAAGAAATTGCACAGGCAGATGTAGCATTTCATGATGCAATTTATAATGCTACCGGAAATGCAAAACTGGTATCCATGCTGAACAATCTGCGGGAGCAGATGTATCGTTACCGTGTAGAATATTTAAAGGACGAGACGATTTATCCGAGATTATTAAAGGAACATAAGGATATTGCAGAGAGTCTTCGCAGGAAGGACAAGTCTCGTGCTTCAGAAACCATGCGGGAGCATGTGAAGAATCAGGCAGAAGCAGTCAAAGATATGATCCGTCAGCAGGGACAAGACCAATAGCATAAAGAAACAGGAATAAAAAAGCAAAATACGGAAACACTAAGGACAGACCGCACAGGGTCTGTCCTTTTTGCATATGCACAGGTGACTGGAAAATCGCATGTTTATATGCAGAGCTGGCGGACATCCGATACTATAAAAATTATGCCAAGGAGTTGATTTATGCAGCAGAAAGAAGAGAAAATCGCAGGGCACACTGCAAAGCATATCGCAGGACACACCGCAGAACATACAACAGAACGTAATGCAGAATACAATGATGAAATTACAACCAGTTTGCAGGAAAATGCTGCACGTTTTCAGAAGATATTTTCCGGGTGTGCGGATATTAAAATGCGAACCATGAAGATTGGACAGAAGCAGCAGATTGCGTGTATGGCAGCATACATAGAGGTAACCGGTGGTGGAGCAATTTTTGAGAAATCTCTCGTTGGCAGGCTTTTAAACGAATTGTGTCATTATAATGAAAAAGAAGTCTATGAGCGGCTGTCGCAGAATGCCCTTGGCTTATCGGATGTTACGCCCTTTGATACCTTTTCTGATGCAGCAGCAGGTCTTTTGACCGGAGATACCATTCTATTTATAGATGGCTATGATAAAGCGTTAAAGATTCCGGATAAGGGATACCCTTCTATGGGAATTTCAGAAGTAAATTCAGAAAAGGTAATCCGTGGCTCTAATGAAGGATTTACCGAGTCCGTAAAAGCGAATACGGCATTAGTACGTAAAAGGATTCGTTCTCCGAAAGTAAAGGTAAAAGAGAAAAAGATAGGGCTGCGCAGTAAGACCAATGTGGATTTGATGTATATGGAGGATTTGATTTATCCTGGAGTTTTAGAGGAGGTAGAAAAGCGGCTTGACGGATTTGAAATTGACGGAGTCTTAGACAGTGGAATCATTGAACAGCTTACAGAAGAAAAATGGTATTCTCCATTTCCACAGTTTCAGACCACACAGCGGCCGGACCGGGCAGCTATGGCTATTTTAGAAGGAAGGGTAGTGCTGATTGCGGATAATTCACCAATTGCACTGATACTGCCGACGGATTATAACTCCTTCATACAGACCAGTGATGACTATTACAACCGCTGGGAAATTGCATCATTGGGAAGAATTTTACGTTTTCTGGCTTCTTTTTTTGCCATGACATTACCGGGACTGTATCTTGCGGTCTGTAATTTTCATACACAGATACTGCCGACGAAATTGCTGTTATCCTTTGCTGCAGCAAGACAAGGAGTGCCGTTTCCCGGGGTGGTAGAGGTGCTTTTGATGGAGTTATCCTTTGAACTGTTGCGGGAAGCAGGCGTACGCCTTCCGGGAGCTATGGGGAATACCATAGGAATTGTCGGTGGGCTGATTATTGGACAGGCGGCGGTGGAAGCAAATCTGGTCAGTCCTATCGTGGTAATTGTAGTGGCATTTACAGCTCTTTGTTCATTTGCGGTACCCAATGAAGAATTTGCAACAGCATTTCGCATCTTGAAATTTTTCTTTATTACCATGTGTGCGTGGCTGGGCTTTTTCGGCTTTTTGATGGCTTTACTTGCGGTACTCATTCATCTGTCGCATCTTCAGAGTTTTGGCATTCCATATCTGATGCCCTTTGTAGGCGCAGATGTAACGGATTATCAGGATGAGCGGGACAGTCTGCTGCGTCTGCCATTATATCAATTGCGGCACAGACCGGTTTTTGCGAGACGCCACAATCGTCTGCGGCTTAGGAGGAAAAAGTAATTATGTTTTCAGAAAATCAGAAAATATCAGAGAGGCAGATGGCAAGGCTCCTGATTTTTGATATGTGCGGAATCAGTACGTTGCTGCTTCCCGGACTGTTAGGAAAAATGCTTGGGACAGACGGCGTATTTGCCATATTGCTGGGAGCAGTGCCGGTGTATCTATTTACCTTTCTTCCAGAGCTGCTACAGGAAAAGCGGAAAAACAGTAATACCAGAAATGGCAGTAACACCAGCAATATCAGTAATATCGGGAAAAGTTATCCGGAGATTTTAAAGAAGCAAGGAAATGGTTTTATTCGCATTTTTGTACTGGTAGTCTATACAGTCGAGGGGATTCTGCTGGCGGGCTATGGCTTATTTCTTTTAAGTGACCTGATGGTGAGTGAATTGTTAAAGGATAGTTCATTTGTGCTGGCAGCAGTTTTACTAATGCTTTTATGTGGCTATGGAATCTGGCAGGGCATCGAAGGGCGTGCCCGGGTGTATGAAATCCTGTTCTGGTTTGTATTTCTTCCACTTATTTTAATGCTGCTTCTGGCAACAAAGGATGTCAATACGATTTACTGGACTCCGGTAATGGTACATTCCTGGGGAAACTTTGTTAAAGGGACAGCGGCAGTTGTGCTTCTGTATGGCACAATGGCATTTGTTTTGTTTTTACAGCCCTATCTTGCAGAAAATGTCCGTGTAGGACGAACATGCCGGAAAAGCCTTTGTGTTACAGTGATTTTTAATGCTGCAATCTATCTGATTACGCTTGGCATCTTTGGCAGTGGCATGCTGCCGAAAATGAAATATCCGGCAATTACATTAATGAGCATGATAAAACTGCCAGGCGGTTTCTTCGAACGGCAGGATGCCTTTATGGTAGCAATCTGGTTCTTTACAATTTACGCATTTATCAATACCGGAATGTTTTATGCCTCGGATTTGCTGAAAGCTGTATGGCAAAAGGAAGGGCGCCAAAAAGCGGATGGGAAAAATGAAGCGATTCCGGGAAAAGCCGATGCGAAAAGTATAGAAAAATTGATAATACCAAGTGTAATGGTTCTTACATTTGCAGTCACATTACTTTTTTACCGGCTACCGGAGTGGAAAATAATGTTTATATGGATTCAGGCAATTGCATTTCTTCCGTTGACGGTAATTCTTCCGCTGTGCATTGGAGAGATAAGTAAATGCCGGGAAAAGGGATAGTGAAAAAGGATAGCGGAAAAAATGGTGGAAAGGAGCAGCAGTATGAAAAATAGGATCGTGACAATTGTTTCCATGATATTTTTGGCAGTCTTATGCTTTGGCGGCTGTGGAAATACAGAGTTGGAAGAACGGAATTTTCCATTGGCAGCAGCAGTGACTTTGACAAAGGAGAACTATCAGATGGCATTTGGCTTTGAGCAGCTTAAGGATGTGGCAGATGAGAAAAGCGAAAAAGAGAATACATCGGTACTTCTGGCGGAAGGAAAAGACTGCATGGAGCTGTTTTTGCATGCAGATGGGGAAAATCCTGGAGAGATGGATTATAACCATTTAAAGGCATTGATTCTAAACCGGTCGCTTTTAGAGGATGAAAAGCGGCTGGGGGCATTTCTTGGGTATCTGGAAGAGGAAAATCTTTTTTCGAGGAATACGCTGCTTTTTGTTACGGAGGATGAACCGGATCAGGTGATGGAGATGGATACAGTTTTAAAAGAGCCGGTAGGAACTTATCTGAATGAAAGAATTGCCTCGGATGAACGTTTTAAGGACAGTGAGGCAGTTACCCTGGGCAGCCTGTTCCGGATATGGGAAAATGAGAACGAAAATCTGTGGATTCCCTATATTAACTGTGCAGAAGATAAAATGATACTGGAAAAATACTATCTGATGCAGGGCAGGATGGCAGCAGGCAAAGTGGACCGGGAAACGGGAGAACTGGCTTTGCTCTCAGAGCAGAAGATGAAAAGCTACAGCATTTCACTTGAAGATGCAGAAAGTGTAACACTTAGTAATTTATGCTGCAGCTATGCTTTTACGGAGCAGAATGGCCAGGTGACGGAAACCGTTACAATAAAGGCGGATGGAAAGTATCAGGGCAACAGGGAACTGCTGCAGAAAACAAAGCACAGGGATGAAAAATTGGAAGACCTTCATACAGACAGTCAGGATGAAAATGCACTGCTGGAAGTGGAAGCAGAAATAGAGCAGACTTTGGAAGAAAAGATGGATGCCATGACAGAAAAATTGCAACAGAATCAGAATGCAGATGGAACAAACAGTTATTATAAATTAGGGGCATATGCAAGGGATATTTATTTGCAGTTTCAGAAGGATTGGAGCGGTTACCGGAAAAACCTGACAGTGGAATATCATTGGGATGTCACGCTGGTGACATCTCCGTAGGATGCTGGACACCCGGTTACACTGGTAACATTGGAAACATCTTTGTAAGATGTCTGGTTCTGGTGATGCGGATGGCAGCCGATTATTTCTTAAGTTAATTTATTAATTTGACTTAGATTGGGCAAAAACAGAAAGATTACATTACTTTTTGCCCAAAATGAGTTGCAGAAGGAAGCATAGTCTTTGTTATTTACTTCTGATTGGGTAAAAAGACTTCATTTTTCTAGAATCTTACCCAAACCGAGAGAACTTCGGAGATAACAGCAGAGGAGATTGGGCAAAAAAGAGTCATTTTTCTTAAATTATACCCAAATCAACTTCACCAGCGACTTTTGAGAGAAAAGTCGCAAACTCAACCGTGTCCCTAAAAAGAAAAGTTACAAGCTCAGCCGCATCCCACCAAGAAAAATTTACAACCCCACCACATTTCTACATAAAATTTTCTCCCCCAAAAAGTTATCAAAATGTATAGAAAAAATTTTTTCGGTTATATTCCAGATAGAAAGTCAGAATGGTATGGCTAAAGAAAGCGTAGCAAGGAAAAGAAGAAACAAGAAATCAGAAACATGAAAAGGAGTTTTAAGATGAAAGAATATAACCGAAAAAAATTGTATTTAAAAAGAGCGTTGTTCTATGGCATGCTGTTATTACTGTTGGTATTTACGGTGGACAGTGCGAAAAAGGCTTATGAGGGGCGAAGAATGCAGGAGGACATTGCAGAAAAGATTCTGCGTTTCCATGTCAGGGCAAACAGTGATGGGGAAGCAGATCAGGCACTGAAGCTTAAGGTGCGGGATGCTGTTGGAAAAGAAATGGGAGAACTTTTGCAGGATGCTAAGACAGCCGAAGAAAGCAGCCGGATTGCAAGAGAACACTTCCCAGAAATTATACATATTGCAAAAGAAGTCATCCGGCAGGAGGGCTATGATTATCCGGTAGAGGTGAAATTATCTTCCGTGGAGTTCCCGGTAAAGACCTATGGCAGTTATACGTTCCCGGCGGGAACTTATCAGGCACTGGAAGTGATTATCGGAGCAGGCATGGGACATAACTGGTGGTGTGTCATGTATCCGAATATGTGCTTTGAAGGAAGTGTCTATGAGGTTGTGGATGGTAAATCAGAAAAGGTATTGAAGGATACCTTGAGTGAGACGGAATATCAGTCTCTGATGGAAGAGAAGAATTATAAGATTTCATGGAAATGGCTGGATTTCTGGGATAAATAGTGCTATACTGACCTGGATTTCTATAGAAGGAGCGGATTAGATGACAAAAGATGTAATTGTATCAATCAGCGGATTACAGATGCCGGCAGAAGGAGAAGCAGAGCCGGTTGAAGTGATTACAGTAGGGGATTATTACCAGAAAAACGGAAAACATTATGTGCTGTATGAAGAAGTAAATGAAGGTTTTGAAGGAAGCACAAAGAATATAATCAAGATGCAGGAAAACTGTATTGATATTACAAAAAAAGGAGTTTCCAATGTACACATGGTCTTTGAAAAGAACCGGAAAAATATGTCTTATTATGGAACGCCATTTGGAAATCTTCTGGTTGGAATTGATGCAAAGGATATTAAAGTGGAAGAGACAGAACATTGTATTGATGTGCAGATAGATTATGCATTGGAGGTAAACTATGAGCATCTGGCAGACTGTACCATTAAGATGAAGATTGCATCAAAAGAAAAAGGCGGATTCAGTCTTGCGTAGCTGGATGTATAAAAATAGAGCTGGGTGAAAACCCAGCTCAAGTTATTTTATTTACCAGCTTTTTCTTTTAACTTTGCCATAAAGCCTTTTTTCTTTTTGGCAGGTGCTTCGATAGGACCACGCATTCCTTTTACTGCGGTAATGTAAAGCCCGCTGACAGTAGCTTTTACTTCCTTCTTAACCGGAACGGAATCAAAAATCTGTCCGTCACAGATTAAAGTCATAACCTTTGGACCAACCTTTGCTTTGACGATTGGAAGTTTGGAACGGCGGAGCATTTTCGGAGTCTGGGCAATGACATTTGCCGGAAGACCGGAATCTTTAAGCCGCATCTTCTTCTTATCGATAATCAGCATGGAAATGGTCTGTGCTGCTGCTGCAATCTGGGCATCCTGTTCTTCTTTCTTTTTCTGAGCTCGTTTGCCCACAAAATAAAGAACAATCAGGGCAATAATCATAATAATCAGTATTGTTAATAATACAATCGCAAATTTTGGCACGATGAAAACCTCCTTAAGTAAAATCCAAATATGATTGTATCATTGATTGGCAGGATTGACAACCTGCAAATGCGAAAAATTCTATGAAATGCTTTTATTTTCGGTGAAAATGTGGTATCTTTAGAAAGTATGACTGACTGGAAAAATCCAGCCTTTGAATGAAAGACAGAAGGGAAATAAATATGAAGAAGAAAATAGTAGCAGTATTGTTATGCCTGACACTGGCATTTTCAGTAACTGGCTGTGGAAAAGACAAGAAAAGTGAATCGGTAGAGAATACAGAGAGCACAGAAGTGGTATCCAGTGCGGCAATTGATTTTGACCCGCTTGATTATGTGGAACTGGGCGATTATATGGGATTGTCAGTAGCTTTGACAGACGATTATTCCGTAAGTGATGATGATGTGAAGACTTTTATTGAGAATAGCGTAATTACCAACTATCCATACTATGTAGATACGGATAAAACAGTGGTAGAGGATGGAGATGCTGTAAATATCGATTATGAAGGATTAAAAGATGGTGTGGCATTCAGCGGTGGAACTGCAACAGATACGGTCTTAGAGATTGGAAGCAATACGTTTATTGACGGCTTCGAAGAAGGACTGATTGGTGCAAAAGTAGGGGATAAAGTAACCTTGAATCTTACATTCCCGGAAAGCTATCAAAATACAGACCTGGCAGGACAGGCGGTTGTGTTTAATGTAACCATCAATAAAATTGTTGAGAAACAGGATATTACTTATGACAATATGACAGATGAATATGTGGCATATGTCAATGCTAAGGCCAGCCTTGGCTATGATACGGTAGATGAGATGAAGGCAGATGCACGCAATTATATGGAATCTTCTAAGGAATCCTCCAAGAAATCTGCAATCCGTTCTGCAGTAATGGACAAGTTAGGAGAGGTATGTACCGTAAAGGAAATTCCGGATGGACTTCTGGATGCCCGTATGGAAGAGGTAATGGCACAGTATGAATCCTATTACTGCAGCGATGGAAGCAGCCTTAAGGATTATGTTGAAAATACAGCAAATCAGGATTATGATGAATTTGTAAGCAATGTAACTGACGAAGTGACATCAGATCTTAAGACACAGATGATTTTAGAGGCAATTGCAGAAAAGGAAGGCATTGAGTTTGACCAGGATGGCTTTGACAGCTACGTTGGAAATCTTATGAGCAATTACAGCTACAGCGATGAATCCACATTATACAAATCATATGGATTAAGCGCAGACAGTGGAAAAGAATATTTAAAGAAAGTATATGTATGCAATCTGGCACTGCAGAAAGTAGTTGACAGTGCAACTGTTGAAGATGAGGCAGGAACAGAAAATGTTACAGATACTGAATTAAATACAGAAAACTAAAAAGGATTAGAAAATTTTTTATCTAAGGGGGATAGAAAAATGGAACTTGTTGACATCAGAGATTTATTTCACCATCAGGAAGATTATGTAGGTAAGAAAATTACCGTCGGAGGCTGGGTAAGAAGTAACCGTAATTCTAAAAACTTCGGATTTATCGTAGTAAATGACGGAACTTTTTTTGAACCACTGCAGGTAGTATATGCAGACGGACTGGAGAATTTTCAGGAGCTTACCAAAATTAATGTGGGCGCAGCTATTGTTGTTACCGGAGTGCTGGAAGCTACACCGGAAGCAAAGCAGCCATTTGAAATTCAGGCAGAGGAAATCATAATTGAAGGCGCATCTGCACCGGATTATCCGTTACAGAAGAAACGCCACAGCTTCGAATATTTAAGAACCATTTCACATTTAAGACCACGTACCAATACCTTTGAGGCAGTATTCCGTGTGCGTTCCCTGATTGCATATGCAATTCATAAGTTCTTCCAGGAGAGGGACTTTGTCTATGTACACACTCCGCTGATTACCGGAAGTGACTGTGAGGGTGCCGGGGAAATGTTCCAGGTTACTACCATGGACTTAAATAACATTCCACACAAGGAAGACGGAAGCATTGATTATACACAGGATTTCTTTGGAAAACCAACCAATCTTACCGTAAGTGGACAGTTAAACGGAGAGACCTTTGCACTGGCGTTCAAAAATATTTATACCTTTGGACCAACCTTCAGGGCGGAAAATTCCAATACTACAAGACATGCTGCAGAGTTCTGGATGATTGAGCCGGAAATCGCATTTGCAGATCTGGAAGATGACATGGTACTGGCGGAGAGTATGCTGAAATATATTATTTCCTATGTTATGGAACATGCACCGGAAGAAATGCAGTTCTTTAATTCCTTCGTAGACAAGGGACTGATTGAGCGGCTGAATAATGTATTACATTCCGATTTCGCAAGAGTGACTTATACAGAAGCCATTGAACTTTTGGAGAAGAATAATGATAAATTTGATTACAAGGTATCCTGGGGCTGCGACCTTCAGACCGAGCATGAGCGTTTCTTAACCGAGCAGGTTTTCAAGAGACCGGTATTCGTAACAGATTATCCAAAGGAAATCAAAGCCTTCTATATGAAACTCAATGAAGATGGCAAGACAGTTGCAGCCGTTGACTGTCTGGTGCCAGGAATCGGAGAAATTATCGGAGGAAGCCAGAGAGAGGATGACTACGATAAATTATTAGAAAGAATCCATGAACTTGGATTAAAAGAGGAAGATTACAGCTTCTATCTTGATTTACGTAAATATGGTTCTGCAAGACATGCAGGCTTCGGACTTGGATTTGAAAGATGCGTTATGTATCTTACCGGTATGGCAAACATCCGTGATGTCATTCCGTTCCCAAGAACCGTTAATACCTGTGAATTGTAAGAGCAGCAGGTTATAAAAGAAGTATATAGAAGAAGGGCGTATGAAAAAACTTTCGTTTTTTCATACGCCCTTCTTTTGAATCATGGATTGATTTTATATAAGATAAATAAAGGGAGGTATTTTGCTTAACCCATAATTACTTCAACAGTAACTTCTTTCTTAGACGGATCAAATGGAATCATATTGCCATCAGCAATAGCACCATCTACTGTAAGAACCTTGACACCTTTCTGTACACCATTTGGATTCTTTACCTGGATGTGATAAGTTACACCACGGAAATCACGTTTTGCGGTAAAACCGGATAAAGTAGATGGAATACATGGATCAACAACCAGTCCGTCATAATCCGGACGGATGCCAAGAATGTACTGGGATACATCCAGAAAAGTCCATGCTGCGGTACCTGTAAGCCAGCTGTTCTTTGCTTCACCGAAGTTTGGCGCATCTTTTCCGGCAATCATCTGAGAGTACACATATGGCTCAGTGCGGTGGATTTCGCTGATATCTTCGATATAAGCAGGACAGGTTCTGGTGTATACCTGCCATGCACGGTCGCCACGTCCAACGACTGTTTCCGCAATGGAAATCCATGGATTGTTGTGACAGAAGATACCTGCATTTTCTTTGTATCCAGGTGGATAGGAAGAAATTTCACCGAGCTCTACATGGTATTTGTGATAAGGTGGCTGCAGCAGTACAATACCGTATTTGGTATCTAAGTATTTTTCAACAGACTGCATTGCCTGAAGACAATTGCCTTCTTTCAGTCCGATTTCTGCCATAACACAGAATCCCTGCGGCTCGATAAAGATTTTACCATCGTCACATTCTTTGGAACCGATTTTCTGTTTGTAGTGGTCGTAAGCTCTTAAGAACCATTCGCCATCCCAGCCGGCATCGAGAACGGTTTTTTCCATGGAAGCAATTGCTTCTTCCGCTTCTTTGGCTTCTTCTTCCAGACCTCTGTGTTTGCAGATTTCTACATAATCTTTACCATATTTTACAAACATGCCTGCGATAAATACAGACTCTGCATTTGGTCCCTCAGATGGTCCGAAGGTCTGGAAGGATTCACCCGGCTCTTCTGAGAAGCAGTTTAAGTTCAGACAGTCATTCCAGTCAGCACGTCCAATCAGAGGAAGTCCATGTGGTCCTAAGTGTGTTCTGGTATAGTTGAAGGAACGTCTTAAATGTTCCATAAAATCGGTTGCTTTGCTTTCGTCATTATCATAAGGAGTGATTTCATCTAAAATGGAGTAATCTCCGGTCTCCTTGATATAAGCAGCAGTACCGGCAATGAGCCATAACGGGTCATCATTGAATCCGCTTCCGATATCAGCATTTCCTTTTTTGGTAAGTGGCTGATACTGATGGTAAGCACTTCCATCCTCAAACTGGGTGGATGCAATATCTAAAATACGCTGTCTTGCACGGTCCGGAATCAGATGAACAAATCCTAAAAGATCCTGACAGGAATCACGGAAGCCCATGCCTCGTCCAATTCCGGATTCGAAATAGGAAGCGGAACGTGACATATTAAAGGTAACCATACACTGATATTGATGCCAGATGTTTACCATGCGGTCTAACTTCTCTTCGGAAGAAGATACGGTAAAGTGGTTTAAAAGGTTATTCCAGTATTCTTTTAATTCTGCTAAAGCAGCGTCAGCTTTTTCTGTGGTATCAAAACGTTTTAATAATTCTTCTGCCGGTTTTCTGTTGATGCATCCGTTTTCAGCAGGACCATCCCATTTCTCGGCAACCGGATTCTCTACATAACCCAGTACAAAAACAAAGGATTTTGATTCGCCCGGTGCAAGAGAAACCTTGATATGGTGGGAACCAATCGGAGACCAGCCGCTTGCTACAGAGTTCTTAGAGGTTCCGTTTATGACAACTTCCGGCGCGGAATTTTCGCCATAAGCACCAAGGAAAGATTCACGGTCGGTATCGAATCCGGCAAGCTGGGTATTTACAGCATATACCGCGTAATGATTACGGCGTTCGCGGTATTCTGTCTTATGATAAAGGGCAGAGCCGTGAATTTCCACTTCACCGGTACTGAAGTTACGCTGGAAGTTTGTCATATCATCCATGGCATTCCACAGACAGAATTCTACATAAGAGAATATGGAAATTTCTTTGTGTTCGCTGCCGTGGTTGGTCAGTGTCAGTTTGTTAATCTCACAGGTATTTCCCAAAGGAACAAACATGGTCAGCTCTGCGGATAACTGATTTTTGCTTCCCTCAAAAACAGAGTAGCCTAATCCATGCCGGCACTGATAGGAATCTAATTCAGTCTTGGCTGGCATCCATCCCGGATTCCAGATGGTGTCACCATCTTTGATATAGTAATAATGTCCATTGCTGTCATAAGGAATATTGTTGTAACGATATCTTGTAAGACGAAGGAGCTTGGCATCTTTATAGAAACTGTATCCTCCGCAGGTGTTAGAAACCAGTGAAAAGAAATCTTCACATCCTAAATAGTTGATCCATGGAAGTGGAGTCTTTGGGGAAGTGATGACATATTCTTTCGCTGCATCATCGAAATGTCCAAATTTCATAATTAAATAACCTCCTTAAATACAATAAGTCCGAAAACGATTAAGAGAGGTATTTCTTTAGGTTGAGTATAATATAAGAATCAGGAAAAAGCAACAGAAATATTGAAGAAAGTATGTATTTTAGGAGAAAAGAGCGAAAATGACAGCTTTTTGTCATATGAATCGAAAACACAGAGTGATAACGATTAAGTAAAGAGAAAGAAAAAATTCGACTTAATATAGAAGAAAGAAAGCAGGATTAGTAAAAAATGCACAAAACTGACGGATTAAAACTGGATAACTATTACAAATATACAAAAAAAGGTTGCAGTATGTCAAAATTGTGGACATACATGGAGTATTTAATTGGAGGATTGCATGAAAGAAAAAATTAAAGAATTATCAAAAAAGTGGTGGTTTTGGGCTATTGTCATAATAGTTGTTCTTATGGCTTTTTCAGGTATGGGTGACAATGAAGGAAAAAATACAAATACTGATAATAATGTTAAAGAACAAACTCAAGAAACAAAAACAAACATATTTTTAGAAGGAACAAATTCGGATGACTTTGCAGAAATATTAAAAAGTGTTACTGGTATCGAAAATATTGATGGTGTGATATCAGATGATTTAATTACTTATACTTCTGAAAACAGCAAATATAGTATAAAGATGATTGCTAATAAAGATACGAAAGAAATTTGTTATGTTAAAATTATTGCACTAACAAGCGAAGATGCTACTAATGTTTTTATGTCATTGAATAGAATAAACTATAAGAATGAAAATAATGCTAATTATACAAGCTGGCTTGTAGATAATATTGGCAAAGAATCAACAACCAAAATTGGTGAAGCAAATTTTAGTTTAAGTTTATACACAAACAATCATTCTGTTTTAGAAATGAATACTGATGGTAGTGAAAATTATATAAACAAATAAATTCAGAAAAATAAAAAGAATTGTTCTTTCCCTGTTCAAAAGCAAGACAAGGATAATCCTCTAACTGTTTCATAGATATCATACTTTGTTTTGCCAGCGGATGTTCCCGCCACATGTAAACATATGTGTCACAGCTAAATAACTCTTCAAATATCAGGCCATTTTCCTTAAATAGCTTTTGCAATACAGCCTCATTAAATTCACTCAAAAACAAAACTCCCAGTTCACTCTTCATGCTACGGACATTCTCTATGACCTGGTTCGTCTGCGTCTCATGAATCGCAAACTCATATTCTTCCATTCCTACCGACTTCACCATCTCTACAAATGCTTTCACCGCAAAGGAATAATGCTGCATGGATACTGAAAATTTCTTTTTTACCTCTCCATACATATATCGCTTTTCCAGAAGCCGATACTGTTCGACCACCTGCTTGGCATAGCCTAAGAATTCTTCACCCTCCGGCGTAATCACAATTCCACGATTGGAACGCACAAAAATGGTCACTCCTGCTTCTTCCTCCAACTCCTTCACAACGGACGAAAGATTGGGCTGTGAAACAAAAAGTTTCTTAGCTGCCTCATTCATAGATTTACTTTCTGCAATTGTAATTACCTGATGTAGTTGTTGTAATGTCATATGTATTCCTCTGTATAACAAAAACGCCGAACAAACTGTTCGGCGATTATTTGTACTCTTTATAACTTTATACATTCAAAACTTCATACAGATT
>OHEV01000123.1_pt1 | contig 53580 bp, 45 predicted proteins | sample 1567331 | NCBI WGS metagenome assembly OHEV01 (sample SAMEA3879561, study PRJEB24766) | human gut metagenome | biome: human-associated habitat; feature: feces | place: USA | collected 1985/1987 | reverse complement strand
GAAGTGGTGGTGCTTGGCCCTGCGGACGACGGCTCGCTGCCGCTGTTTCTGGATGCCGGTGCCGCCGTAGTGACCCGCAGCGACTGCGTGATGAACTCGTCGCTGTGGGGCCTTGCCACCAGTGCCGATTTTGTGCTGGCCAACACCGTGGTAGAGGCTGCCGCCGTGAGCACCCTGAACGGCTCCTTCGTGCCGGTGCTGTGGTGGCTGCACGATGCCTTTGCAGGCTACCCGTTCATTGCGCACAAGATTCCCAAAACACTGGGCTCCAATGTGCATGTGTGCGCCGTAGGCTCCCACGCCACTGCCGCCATGCACTCGGTGCGGCCGGACTTCAGCATTGAACAGCTGATCTACGGTCTGCCGGACTATGCGCAGGAAAGCTTCCCGCCCTACGATATCAGCTATGCCGGCGGCAGGCCGCTGTTCGTGACCGTAGGTTCCTTTGAGCCGCGCAAGGGTCAGGATATTTTCTGCAACGCCATCCGCCTGCTAAAGCCCGAGGTGCGCCAGAAGGCTGCTTTCCTGTTCGTGGGCACTATCGACGAGGCTGTTGAAAAGGGCAGACAGATCGCAGAAAGTGAACAGCAGTAACAGAACGTTTAAAGAAAAACGCTTGACAAGAATCGGATTATAGTATATAGTGAATGTATGCGGCATAAAGTGCCGTGCACGCTGATTTGTAAAAAGCTTATGGAGAGAGATTATGACGCCTTTTGATCTAAAGATAATAACCCCTGAAAAAACTTTTTTTGAGGGAAATACTGAGCAGATCATTGCCAGGACCGTATCGGGAGATATCGGTATCCTTGCAGGTCACGCACCATATGTGGCAAATATCGTATCTTCTCCTTTCCGCATAAAAATAGACGGCGAGTTCAGAACTGCCGCTATTTCGGGAGGGCTTATAAAGGTGTCTGCCGACGGCGTTACAGTGGTGACATCTGCTATCGAATGGGCTGACGAGATAGACGTTGCAAGAGCTGAAAAGGCAAAGGCTGCGGCTGAGGACAAGCTCAGAGAAAATGCAAGCCAGAAGGAGTTTGAAAGGGCGGAGCAGAAACTGCGACGTGCCATGAACAGACTTGTGGTGGCAGGAAAGAAATAATCAATGAAGTCAGAGCCTTACGGGATATCCGTGCAGGCTTTGGCTTTGTTTTATTTATTAAGTAAAATCGTGATAAAATCGGCGTAAAAAGCAAGGAAATGGGGTACGCAGGGGCGTACTCGGACGTTGTGCAGTGGAAAAACATGAAAAGGAATGAATTGATTTGAGTATCTTTAACATTGTCGGAATGGCAGGCGGACTTGGTCTGTTCCTGTATGGAATGACCATATTGAGTTCGGGGCTTGAAAAGGCGTCGGGCGGACTTATGGAGAAAGTCCTTGCGAAAATGACTGGAAACGTGTTCTCCGGAATACTTTTCGGTGCGTTGGTGACGGCTGCGGTGCAGTCATCATCGGCAACTACGGTCATAGTGGTGGGACTTGTAAACGCAGGCCTTTTGAAACTAAAGGGTGCAGTGGGAATAATCATGGGTGCGAATATCGGTACTACCATGACAACTCAGATACTGAGGCTCACGAACCTTGAGGGCGACAGCAGCGGCCCTGCTATATTGCAGCTTTGTAAGCCGTCAAACTTCTCTTCTATACTTATCGTTATCGGTCTTATAATCATAATGGTTGGCAAGAAGAACAAGACAAAGAACGTGGGCGAGATAATGATGGGCATAGGTATCCTCTTTACCGGAATGATACTTATGCAGGAGAAGATAGCTCCGCTGGCGGAACTGCCGCAGTTCGAGCAGCTTTTCGCAGTGCTCAAGAACCCTGTTCTGGGCGTTTTGGTGGGTGCTATATTCACGGCGATAATCCAGTCATCGGCTGCGTCTATCGGTATTTTGCAGGCTCTTTCAGTGTCAGGTGCGATAACATTTGCGTCTGCGTTCCCTATCATAATGGGAACTAATATCGGAACTTGTGCCACGCCGCTTATTTCAAGCATCGGTGCGTCAAAGAATGCCAAGAGAGCCGCTATGATACACTTCTACTTCAATCTTATCGGTACTATAATTTTCCTTATCGGAGTTTATATCATTCAGTACACAATAGGACTTCCATTTTGGAACAAGAGTTTTACAACCGGCAGCATTGCAAACTTCCACACTATATTCAACGTGGTGGTAACTATCATCTTCCTGCCGTTCTACACAGTGCTTGAAAAGCTGGCAGAATGGACTATCAGGGACAAGAAAAACTCTGAGGACGATGATACTTTCACTAAGGAAGACCTTCTTGACGACAGATTTCTTGTTACTCCAAACGTTGCTATCGCACAGGCTACAGAGGCAGTTGTGCAAATGGGCGTGCTGGCACAGAAGAATTTTATTGCGGTAAGAGAGCTTTTCGGCAAATATGACCTTAAATCTATAGACAAGATAAAAGAGCGTGAGGAGCTTATCGACAGGCTGGAGGACAGAGTAGGTTCGTATCTCATAAAGCTCAATGACTGCGGTCTGAACGAGGACGAGTCGAGAACTGTTACGGCACTGTTCCACCTTATCTCTGAGTATGAGAGGATAGGGGACTACACAATAAACATCTCTGAAACTGCGGATATACTTTATGAAAAGGAAATAAGCTTTTCTGAGCAGGCAACACATGAGCTGAACGTTGTGTGCGATGCCATTCAGGAGATAATCGGTCTTGCCATTCAGGCGACAAAGACCGGGGACATGAATGTGCTCAAGGAGATAGAGCCGCTGGAAGAGGTCGTTGACAGACTGGTGGAGGAGCTTAAAGCTGTTCATATCGACAGGGCGAAGAACGGTCTTTGCAACATTGAGGTGGGCGTGAACTTCCTTGACATTCTCACAAATGTTGAGAGGATATCTGACCACTGCTCGAATATTGCGGTATATCTTATTGCAAATCAGGAGAAATACAACAGCCTTAAAAAGCATGAATATCTTGACAAACTTCACAGAAACGGTCCGGATTATTATGAAAAGCTGCTGGCTGAGTATTCCGAAAAGTTTGCACTTTAGTTCAGCTTTTTGCACCTGCAAAGAGATATAATATGGTAAAATATCAAGAGGGACTTTAGTCCCTGAGAGTGTTGAAAAAAGGCTCAAACAAGCGGGAGGTCGCATTTCTGTGAAACAGAAATTGAGCCGCTCCCCTACAAGCGACGTAAGTACGCTGTATGTATGTAGGGGCGAACAGTGTTCACCCGTTGATTTGACACTTTTGCAACAGACTGAGGGACTTTAGTCCCTTTTGTTGTAATCTGAAAAGGAGAGATAAGAATGGACAAATTCAACTACACTATGCTGTGTGACTTTTACGAATTGACTATGGGAAACGGCTATTTTGTCAGCGGTATGCAGGAAAAGATATCCTATTTTGACCTGTTTTTCAGACAGATACCTGACGGCGGCGGATTTGCCATTGCCTGCGGTCTTGAGCAGGTCATAGACTATATCGAGAATTTGCATTTCGACCAGGAGGACATAGAGTTTCTCCGCTCAAAGGGCATTTTTGACGAAGGCTTTCTTGAATATCTCAAAGATTTCCACTTCACAGGAGATATTTTTGCTGTGCCTGAGGGCACTGTTGTGTTCCCAAACGAGCCTATCATAACGGTGAGAGCACCTGCGGTGCAGGCTCAGCTGGTGGAAACTTATCTTTTGCTGTGCATAAATCATCAGACGCTTATTGCCACAAAGGCTAACCGTATCGTTAGAGCGGCTCAGGGCAGGGCAGTTTCTGAGTTCGGTTCAAGGCGTGCTCATGGTGCGGACGCTGCCATACTCGGTGCAAGAGCCGCAGGCATAGGCGGTTGTTCGGGAACAGCCTGCACTATTACCGACCAGCTTTTCGGTTTCAATGCAACCGGCACTATGGCACACTCATGGGTGCAGATGTTCGACAGCGAGCTGGAGGCTTTCAAGACCTACTGCAAGTGCTATCCAAAGGGTGCGGTACTGCTTGTGGACACTTACAATGTGCTCAAAAGCGGCGTGCCTAACGCTATCAAGGCTTTCGATGAGGTGCTGAAACCTATGGGCTACCGTCCTGTGGGAATAAGGATAGATTCAGGCGACATAACATATCTTTCAAAGAAAGCAAGAAAAATGCTCGATGATGCCGGTTATCCTGACTGCAAGATATGTGCGTCTAACGCTCTTGACGAATATCTCATAAGGGATATGATCTATCAGGGTGCAAAGGTGGATATGTTCGGCGTTGGCGAAAGACTTATCACTGCAAAGAGCGAGCCTGTTTTCGGCGGAGTTTACAAGCTTGCAGCTGTTGAGGACGACGAGGGAAATATCCAGCCTAAGATAAAGATATCAGAGAACGTGGCGAAGATAACAACGCCGCACTTCAAAAAGCTTTACCGTATTTATGACAAGGACAATCACAAGGCTGTGGCTGACCTGCTGTGCGTTCATGACGAGGTGATAGACGAGAGCAAGCCGCTCACGCTCTTTGACCCTCAGTTTACATGGAAGAAAAAGGTCATAACTAATTTTGAGGCAAAGCCTATCCAGCAGCAGATATTCAAGGACGGCAAGTGTGTATACAAAAAGCCTGCATACGAGGATATCGTAAAGTATGCGGCGGCTGAGATAGACACACTTTGGGACGAGATAACAAGATTTGAGAACCCCCACACTTATTATGTTGACCTGTCACAAAAGCTTTGGAACGTGAAGAATTATCTTCTTGCGGAAAACAGCAGACAGACTGCGGAATAAAATATCGAGCCTGTGGGATAATATCCTATGGGTGATGATATGGCTTTTAGAAACCTCAACTTTTTGCTGCTGAACAGTTCGAGCAGCAGGGAATATTACAACGGGCTTAACTGCGGGATATGCAGCAAGCTGCAAGAACGCCGTGACAGTATCCACACGCTGGCTGAACTGAGGGTGCACGCTGAGTATCTAATGCGATACGGCGGATAGGTGAAAAACTGCATATATGGGCGTTTTCAGCGGCGGTCTTGATTGTGAAATATGATGAATCCGCTACGTAGGGTCTTGAATTTCAATGGGTGTTGTGCTATAATAAGCGTAGTTAGCAAATTCTAACCTATCACGCATTGGAGGGTCAGTTATGGAAAAGATTACAGTAAAAATAGACGGCATGATGTGCGGAATGTGCGAGTCACATATGAATGACACTTTCAGACAGAGTTTCAAGGTTAAAAAGGTAAGCTCTTCACACGCAAAGGGCGAAACTGTGGCTATCGTTGAGGAGGATATCCCTGACGAAAAGCTGAAAGAGGCTGTGGAGAAAACTGGCTACACCTTTATTTCCGCTGAGAGAGAGCCTTATGAGAAAAAAGGATTTTTTGCAAGATTCAAGTAAAATAAACAGCACAAAGTGATACTTTTGAGTGCTTGAAAAGAGCCGTGGTGGGTGTGAGTCTACCACGGCTTTTTGCGTCAGCTTGACAAAAAATTTGTGGTATGATATAATCAACGTTGGTTAGCGATGTATAACTACGTGACAAAAGTATTCGGAGTGATAAAAATGGACCCACGGCTGAACGAGCTGAAAATAAAAATATTGCTGTGTTTTTACAGGCTTGACAAGGCGGAGAGCACTGTTACCAGCATCAGCGAAAGGCTCGGCATACCAAAATATGAAACGAGCAGAGCGGTGGGCAGCATGGAAAAGGACGGTCTTGTGGACAGAACGAACATAAGAAGTCCTGAGCTGACAGGCGAGGGCGAGAGGCTTGCGGCAAGGTATTCAAGGCGTTATGACCTTGCAAAGCACCACCTTATGTATGAGGGCGTTGAGGAGAGATTTGCCAAAGACGACGCTTTTTACATGGCTCTTAGCTGTAGCGATGAAACTTTCGAGGTAATAAAGTGCATGGAGAAAAAATTCTTGCTGAGGGAGCATTTTGCACGGATAAAGAATTTCACCGGCGAGGAGTTCTGCGAGGCGATAAATGACGGCCGCTATCAGCTGCAAATTTTAAAGCTTGTGAGAAAGCTTAATGAAGAATACGGCATGACGGTGATAATGGTACTTCATGACATCAACCAGTCGTTGTATTATTCAGACGAGATAGTGGCAATGAAAGACGGCAGGATAACCGCTCAGGGAAAGTCGGAGGAGATAATGACCTCGGAGCTTATCAAAAACGTTTATGACGTGGAGCTTGGCATATCGGCGGTGAATGGAAAGCCTTTCGTTCTGCCAGTTTAACAGGAGAAATAAATGATAAAAAAAGACTTATCGCCGAACTTGGCGACAGTAAAAAATATATCGCAGGCAATGTTGCGGTGCAGTGGGTCGGTATGCTGTCAAACGCAGTGATGATATTTTCCTTTGGCTCGCTGTTGCAAAAGCTTGTGGAAAACAAGACAGCAGGCGTTGGAGGTGCTGTTACGGCGGCGGTGATATCGCTGATAGTGAGGGCGGTCTGTTCCTTTTTGCAGGAGAAGTTCAGCTATCTTGCCTCAAAGTCGGTGAAAAAACGGCTGAGAGAAATGATATTCTCAAAGCTTTTACGCCTTGGCAGCGGATATCGTGAAAAGGTATCGACCTCGGAGGTCGTTCAGGTTTCCGTGGAGGGCGTTGACCAGCTTGAAACATATTTCGGTCAGTATACAAAGCTTGGGGACACGTTCCTTGAAAATCTACAGGGACTTACCACTTTGAAAATTTATCAGGCTGACGAATATAAAAATCAGCAGATGAACGAGGAGTCGGAAAAGTTCAGGAAGATAACGATGAAAGTGCTCACAATGCAGCTGAATTCCGTTACCATAATGGATCTTATCGCATACGGCGGAGCAGCTTTGGGCGTTATTTTGGCGGCAAGTCAGTTCAGGCATGGCGTTATCAGTCTTTCAGGCTGTTTTGTGATTATAATGCTTTCGGCTGACTTTTTCATACCGATGAGAAGGCTCGGCAGCTTTTTTCACGTTGCAATGAACGGCATGGCTGCAAGCGACAAGATGTTCGCTATACTCGATCTGCCTGAGCCTGAAAAGAAGTCAGGGGTGGTGGATAAGGATATCTGTACAATAAAATGTACAGATATGAGCTTTTCTTACACCCCTGACAGGGAGATAATACACGGGGCTGATATGGAGTTCAAGACTGGCTGCCTGACGGCGGTATGTGGAGAGTCGAGCTGCGGAAAATCCACTATTGCGGCTGTGCTAATGGGCAGGAACAAGGGCTACAAAGGTTCTGTGAAGATCGGAGATACCGAACTTTGCGACATTAGCGAAGAAAGCCTTATGAGGAATGTAACATATATTTCGCACAGCAGTTTGCTTTTCAAGGGCACTGTTAGGGAAAATCTCCTTATGGCAAAGGCTGACGCCGAGGACGAGGAGCTTTGGCAGGTGCTTGAAAAAACAAAGCTTGCGGATTTTCTCAGAAGTGAAAATGGGCTTGACACAAAGCTTGCGGAAAATGCCGCAAACATTTCAGGGGGTCAGAAACAGAGGCTTGCTCTTGCAAGAGCACTTCTTCATGATTCTGCGGTGTATATTTTCGACGAGGCGACAAGCAACATCGACGCCGAAAGCGAAAACGACATCATGGAGCAGATATTTGACCTTGCAAAGACTAAGACCGTTATAGTAATTTCACACAGGCTCGCAAACACTGCGGTGGCTGATATGATATACGCAATGGAAAAGGGCTGCATGAAAGAATGTGGCACTCATGAAGAATTAGTACAGAAAAACGGACTGTATGCAAAGCTTTGGAATGTTCAGCAAAGTCTTGAGGCTGTAAGGAACGGAGGTGTCTGTCAGTGAAAAAACGCAGCGATTTATCCATAATGCTCAGGCTCATAAAGCTTGTGAAACCGCTGGCAGGCTACATGACGGCTGCTTATGGGCTTTGGCTTTGTTATGATGAGCCGTGTGCCTATGGCGAGGGTGATACTTGCGGTGGTATGGGTCTGCCATATCATATACTTTGTGTTCGGCGTAAAGACCATAAAAACAGAAAAATAGGAAAGAGGCATAACAATGGGAAACATTCACACATCAGGGGAAGATTATCTTGAGGCTATACTTGTTCTGTGGAACAGACAGCAGGGCGAGGTAAGAAGTATCGACATTGCAAGGGAGCTTAATGTGACAAAGCCAAGCGTATCCAACGCTATGAAGATACTTCGTGAGGGCAGTTTTATCACAATGGACGAAAACGGCTTTATCACCCTCACTGACGATGGCAGATATGTTGCCGAAAAGATATATGAAAAGCATCTTGTGCTCACAAAGTGGCTCATAAGTCTTGGCGTTGATGAAAAGATATCAGAGGAGGACGCTTGCAGGATAGAGCACGTTCTTTCTGACGAAAGCTTTGCGGCACTGAAAAAGCACATAAGAGAGAGCGAGGAGGTCAAGGACTGACTTTGGTCTGAGATATCCTTAGTGCAAGGGGGCAAAAATGAACACGACTATAGCAAAGGGAATACTTATACCTTTTCTTGGAACATCTTTGGGTGCAGCCTGCGTGCTGTTCATGAAGAAAAATCTGCATTATCTTGTGCAGCGGGCTTTGACGGGATTTGCGGCAGGCGTAATGGTGGCGGCAGGAGTATGGAGCTTGCTGATACCTTCTATGGAGCAGTCGGCGGAAATGGGCAGGCTGAGATTTATCCCTGCGGCAGTGGGATTTCTTCTTGGCATATTCTTTCTTTTGATACTTGACAGGGTGATACCGCATCTTCACATGAACGCCACAGAGCCTGAGGGAGCAAAAAGCGGTTTCAAGCGGACTACCATGCTTGTGCTGGCGGTGACGCTGCACAATATCCCTGAGGGCATGGCGGTAGGCGTTGTGTATGCAGGCTGGGCGGCTGACCATAATGCGATAAGTGCCGCAGGTGCACTGGCTTTGTCACTTGGTATCGCAATACAGAACTTTCCAGAGGGTGCGATAATATCTTTGCCGCTGCGTTCAGAGGTCATGGGAAAGGGCAAGGCTTTTGTATACGGCGTGCTTTCAGGCGTTGTTGAGCCGGTGGGTGCTGTGCTTACAATACTTTTGGCACAGTTCATAATCCCTGTTCTGCCTTATCTTTTGAGCTTTGCGGCAGGAGCGATGATATATGTGGTGGTGGAAGAGCTTATCCCTGAAATGTCGGAAGAGCCTCACTCGAATATCGGAACTATAGTTTTTGCATTGGGCTTTGTGCTTATGATGACCCTTGACGTTGCGTTGGGGTAAAAAATGATACACAGCAGATGACAAATGTCGTCTGCTTTTTTCAACGGTTATCATTGGTGCAGCGAGATAAGAAAGATATCGAACGTGCCTGTTATATTTATCTCTTCTGCGTCTGACAACATGAATATAGTTATGGCAATGAACATGAGCGGCGTTTTGACGGCGGTGTTCGCAATACCGGTGATAGTCTTTGCCCTGCCGCTGTATGTTATAATAAAGTCGGCGGACAGGCTGATAAAAATAATAGAAAAGCCATAAGACACAAAAAGCGCGAATGACATCATGTCATTCGCTCTTTATATTTTGTTTACTTGTTTTTCTTTTTGCGTTTTTTGTCCTCAAGCGGTGTCATGCTCTTTGCACATATTGCCATTGTTGAGGCGTTATGCAAAAGTGCTGACGCAGACGGCTGCAAAAGTCCGAATGCACCTGAGAGCAAAAGTGCTGAATTGAACAGAACGATAAATCTGTAGTTGCTGTTTATCCTGTTCATAAGCTTTACACTCAGTTCTCTTATAGCTGCAAGCTGTGTGAGGTCTGCACCACGAACGGTGATATCAGCGGTCTCCTTTGCGATATCTGATGCGTCGCTCATTGCAACGGAAACGTTTGCCGCCGCAAGTGCAGGGGCGTCGTTTATTCCGTCGCCGACCATTATAACTCTGTGACCCTGCTCTTTGAGCTGTTCAACATATCTGTGCTTGTCCTCCGGGAGCACCTGTGCTCTGAAATCAGATATGCCAAGCTTTTGAGCCGTTATCTCGGCAGCCTTTGTGCTGTCGCCTGTGAGCATCACGATATTTGTGATGCCTGCCTCTTTAAGCTGTTTTACAGCCTGTTCAGCCTCAGGTCTTGGTGGGTCGCTTATGCAGAGAGCACCTGTGAGCTTGTCGCCCACTGCAAGATAGACTACCGAGCAAGCTCCGGACTTTTCGTCTATCTCAGCCTGCTGTTCTTCGGTTATCTCGATGCCCTCGTCCTCGCAGACAAAATGTCTGCTGCCTATAATGGCACGCTTGCCGTGGAGAGTTGTGGATATTCCGTGTGCCACGATATACTGTACCTCTGCGTGTTCTTCCGCATGGCCGATATTTCTGTCGGCAGCACCCTTCACTATCGCTCTCGCCACGCTGTGAGGGAAGTGTTCTTCAAGGCAGGCTGCTATCTTGAGGGTGTCCTCTTCAGAGTAATCACCAAGGGCGATAACTCTTTCAAGCATAGGCTCAGCGTTTGTGAGAGTACCTGTCTTGTCAAAAACTATGGAATCTGCAAGAGCGTATTCTTCAAGATATTTTCCGCCCTTGACTGTAACGTCACTGTCGGCTGCCTCTTTTATTGCGGATATAACGGCTATCGGCGTTGAAAGCTTGATAGCACAGGAATAGTCCACCATAAGCACTGAAACTGCCTTTGTGACATTTCTTGTAAGCAGCAGTGTGAGTGCAAATCCGAGAAAGCTGTATGGAACGATAGAGTCCGCAAGACGCTCTGCATTGCTCTGCACACCTGCTTTAAGGTTTTCTGAATTGTCGATAAGCTCGATTATCTTGCTTATCTTTGTGTCAGAAGAAAGCTTGCGTACTTTTATTACCACTGAGCCTTCCTCAACAACTGTTCCCGCAAAAACGCTTGAACCTGCACTCTTCATCACAGCCAGAGGTTCTCCTGTCATGGACGCCTCATTTATATAAGCCTCTCCCTCGGTTATCTGACCGTCAACAGGGATAACGCTGCCGGTGCGTACTCTTATGCAGTCGTCCACCTGCAACTGTGACATTGGTATAAGTGTATCGGCGTCCTTGCCTGCCAGCCATACCTGATCTGCCTTTATCGCCAAGCTGTCAGTAAGAGCGGCTCTTGTTCTCGCTCTTGTGTAATCCTCCAACAGTCCCGATACAGACAGCAGGAACATGACAGTGCCCGCCGTGTTGTAATTTTTCTGGATAAGACAAGCACTTATTGACGCTCCGTCAAGTACCTCTACCGTCAGCTTGCCGTCAAACAGTGCACTTATGCCCTTTGCTATGTATTTAAGTCCGCTGTACACAATAAGTGCCGCACCTATAGGTGCAGGAAGAACAGCTTTTCTTATATACCTTTGGGCAACAAGCTTTGCAAGATCAGACTTGAAAGTCCTGTCTATCTCCTCGGTGTCATACTGATTGTCGCTGACAGGCTCAAGCTCGCTTGCTCTGAGCTTTCTCACAAGCTCTACAGCGTCAGCCCTGTGACCGTCCTTGTAGCGGATAAGTATGCCGCCGTTCTCATAGTGAGCCTCGCAGCCCTCTGCCCAAGGGTTTGACATAACAAGCTTGTGTATCGACCGTTCAAGTTCTTTTGTGAAAGCGTCACAGCCGCAGCGGAAACGTATGCGGCAGGGCTTGTCATAAACGATCTGTGCTCTCATTATTCAGTTACTTCTTCTTTATCTATGCCTGCCTCGACCTTTGCGTCATAGCAGATATCAGATGCCTCGTCCTTCATATTTCTCAGTGCTGACTGAGCATCGCTCTTGAGTTTCATTCCCTTTGCAAGACCTGCAACGGCAAGCTCTCTTGTTTTTTTAGCCTTTACTACCTTCTTGCCAAGAATAACTGCGGCTGCTCCGCCTACTGCACACCAGAATTTTTCGTCTTTAAAACACTTTAACATAATATTACCTCCTGTTTTGTTTTTAGATATTAGTAAGAACTAATTATTTCGGCATATACAGAAACTCTGCCAAAATACGAGCATATAACAAGTCCTCTGACAGGATTTTTACCGTGATTTCAGTATAACTCTATATTGTTTATTAGTCAAGTCAAAACGACAAATTTAAAAATCATTTAAAATTTTGTATATCAATTTGCCGTAAGTTAAATTATTGACGCTTTTCTAACTTTTCAGACATAGACCTTTGAACGGAAAATGTTAAAATGTTCAAGACGGCTAATATTTGTACGCCCCGTGAACGAGCCTTAAAAAGTTATGCCAGCACTTGACAAAACCCCTAAATTCGGGCTTTCTTTTACTTGTAAGTTATGCAGTCAACCAAAAAAGTTATAACTTTTTGTTAAATCAGTTGTATCAATAACAGAGTTATGTTAAAATATAATTAGAATAATATGGGGAGGTCTGCGGTGTGGGTTATATTATCCATTACGATATATGTGCACTTGTGATATATCTTATTACAGGAGTTGTATTCTATTTTAAAAAGCGTATTCCTTGCGGCAAGAACAAGGTTTTTGCTATTCTTGTGGGCGACTCGGCTTTGTCAACGGTGTTTGACATTTTTTCTGTATTATCCACATTTGAATTGGGGATAGGCGTAAAAACATTTTTCCACACGGCATATTATTTTACCCACAACCTCATCCCATTCATCTTCATGGTGTATATACTTTATCTTACAGACGGTATCAAGAATCTGTCCAACCTGTTCAAAAGCGTGCTGTTCGCACCTATTATAATAGACCTTATTTTCGTGGTGACATCGCCTGCGACGCATTTTATCGTAAATGTTGACGCTCAGGGCATTTATCACAGAGGTCCTTTGCAGCCGCTCACATATGCCGTTGCCATATACTATCTTGCATTCGGCATCATATACGCAATGGGCAACAGGAGTATGCTCACAAAACAGGTGGTAACTTCCATAACGGCATTTATTTTAATGACGGTCGTGGCGGTCATAATACAGATGATAAATCAGTATCTTCTGGTGGAATGTTTTGCGGCGTCGGTTTGTATGCTGCTTATAATGTTCACACTGCAAAGTCAGGACGATATGATAGACCTTAGCACAAAAATGCTCAACTGGAGCAGTTTTGTGAACAAGTGCACCGTAAAGTATGCCTCAAATTCTGATTTCTCACTGCTGCTTATAAAGATACCTGATTATAAAATGCTTATGAAGACCTTTGGCGGACGTTTTTCAAACTCTCTGCTCAGGAGCTTTTCAGACTATCTTTACACCTTTGTAAATCTCGGCGACGGCTTTTATCTTGAGGACGAATGCTTTGCACTTTTCTTCTCGAAGAATTCTGAAAACCTTGGTGAAACTTACCGTGTTATAAGAGAAAAGCTTTCTAACAACTGGAAGATAGGCACGGTGGATACACTTATAACAGCCTGCTTTATGAGGCTTGACTGTCCTGAGGACGTTGACAATGCGGATATGCTCCTTGACTTTATCGAGCAGTTCAAGCATCGTGAGCCTGAAACGGAAAGACTTCTTCATGCCTCCGACATCAATTTCTATGACAGCAAACGCCGCAGCGAGGTAGAAAATGCAATCGACAAGGCTTTGGATAACAGAGGTTTTGAGGTCTACTATCAGCCTATATACTCACGCACAAGGGACAAGATAGTTTCTTGCGAGGCACTTGTGAGATTGAAGGACGACAAGCTTGGCTTTATCCCTCCGCAGGAGTTCATACCTATTGCAGAGGAAAACGGCAAGATACTGAAGATAGGCAAATTTGTTTTTGAAGAGGCTTGCCGCTTTATCAAAAAGGGCGTTGGCACTTCGCTGGGCATTGATTATGTTCAGGTAAATCTCTCTGTGGTGCAGTGTATGCAGTCTGACTTGGTCGAGCAGCTGCTTAGCGTTATGGACAGATACAAGGTTGACCCTTCGGCTATTTGCCTTGAAGTGACGGAAACTGCGGCGGTGTATACCCCGCATATCATGGAAAAGAACATCAAGACCCTTTCAGACTTCGGCGTGAAGTTTGCACTTGACGATTACGGCACAGGATATTCAAACATGACGTATCTTCTTAATCTGCCGTTCAGATTTATCAAGCTTGAAAAAGAGATAGTCTGGAAATGTTTCAAGAGCGAAAAAGCTCGCATAGCTATCGAAAGCACAGTGGCAATGATAAAGAAACTGAATATGCAGATAGTTGCCGAGGGTATTGAGGACAAACACCAGTTTGACACTCTCCTTGACATGGGCTGCGATTTCATTCAGGGATATTATTTCTCAAAACCTGTTCCTGAAAAGGATTTTATCGAGGTGCTCAAAAAGAACAATACGCAGACAGCGACGGTTTGAGCTGTTTGGTCTAAGCCCTGACTTCGGTCGGGGCTTTTTCATTTAGTTTTCATTTTTCATTAAGGTCTGTTTAAGCATGGAACGATATAATATAGTTATAACAAAACTAAGACAGGAGGCGTTCTTATGAACGTAAATGCTATGGCTATTCTTATTATTGCGGCTGTGCTGCTCACCTTGCCGCTCGTTTTATCCGCCGCACTTTGTGCTGAAGAACGCTGGGGGCTGCTTGCAAAAAAACATGATAAGTGGATAGATGAACACTATAAATAACAGGCATACAGATAAATATAAGTTGTCCGTCATACAAATACAAGCGTATTTCACAAACATACATTGAAAAATCTATAAAAATTAGTTCATTTATACATTGACTTAATCACGCAAATTCGGTATACTATTTATTGTAGCGTCAGTGTGCAGAAAAGCACGCAGACAGGAATAATTCTATAGTTTGTAAGGGGTTTGTGAAATGACTAAGGTTGTAAAATTCGGCGGCAGCTCGCTTGCCAGTGCCGAGCAGTTCAAAAAAGTTAAAGAGATAATCACAGCGGAAAGCTCAAGAAGATTCGTTGTACCTTCTGCTCCGGGTAAGAGATTTTCAAACGATACAAAGGTAACGGATATGCTTTACGGCTGCTATGATCTTGCAGCAAAGGGCAAGGATTTCACTAAGGAGTTCGACGATATCAAGGAAAGATATTACGGTATAATCAACGATCTGGGTCTTGACCTTTCTCTTGAAAAAGAATTTGAAACTATCAAGGCTTGCTTTATCGGCAAGGCAGGACGTGACTATGCAGCGTCCCGTGGCGAGTATCTTAATGGTATCGTCCTTGCAAACTACCTTGGATATAATTTCGTTGACGCAGCAGATGTTATCTACTTCAACGATCAGGGTCAGTTCGATTCTGTAAAGACAAACGAGGTACTTCCACAGAGATTGGCGTCACTTGACAATGCAGTCGTTCCTGGTTTCTACGGCTCAATGCCTAACGATACTATCAAGACATTTTCAAGAGGTGGTTCTGACGTAACAGGTTCTATCGTTGCGGCAGCTGTAAATGCTGATATCTATGAGAACTGGACAGACGTATCAGGCTTTCTGGTATGCGACCCTAGAATTATCGACGACCCACAGCCTATCACTACCATAACATATAAAGAGCTCAGAGAGCTTTCATACATGGGTGCAGGTGTTCTCCATGAGGACGCTATTTTCCCGGTAAGAAAAGCTGGTATCCCAATAAACATCAAGAACACAAACAAGCCTGAGGATATGGGCACAATGATCGTTGAGTCCACTTCACAGAAACCTGCATTCACTATCACAGGTATTGCAGGCAAGAAGGGCTTTACTGTAGTCAATATCGAAAAGGATATGATGAACGCAGAGCTTGGTTTCGGCAGAAGAGTTCTTGAAGTTTTCGAGAAGAACGGAATCTGCTTTGAGCATATGCCTTCGGGTATCGACACAATGTCAGTTGTAGTTCATCAGGCAGAGTTCGCTCCTAAGGAGCAGGAGATAATGTCAGGACTGCATAGAAACTGCCATCCTGATACTATCGATATCGAAACAGACCTTGCTCTTATCGCTGTCGTTGGACGTGCAATGAAGTCAAACAGAGGTACAGCAGGCAGAATATTCTCAGCACTTGCACACGCTCATGTAAACGTAAAGATGATAGATCAGGGCTCAAGTGAGCTTAACATCATCATCGGCGTAAATGAGGCTGATTTTGAGGCTGCAATGAAGGCTATCTACGCTATCTTCGTTGATACAAAGCTTTAAGGCAAAAATATAACGGGCGGCTCAGGCTGCCCGTTTTTTCATGGTGTGAAAAAAGCGTCCCGAAAATATCGGAACGCTTTTGTTTATTTCTTCTTGTCAGAAAGCTCAGTGATTATCTGAATGAACGAGTCAACGTCAGAGAAATCTTTGTAAACAGATGCAAAACGTACATACGCAACGTGGTCAAGCTTTTTAAGACCCATAAGCACCATGTCACCTATCTCGCTGGTGGTGGTTTCGGTCTGCATTTTGTTTGCAAATGTGTTCTCGATATCGTCAACAAGATTTTTCATGTCATCAACGCTGACAGGACGCTTTTTGATAGCGTTCTGAATACCTTTTATAAGCTTTTGTCTGTCGAAAGGCTCGAAAGAACCGTCACGCTTGTATACCATGAGCTGCGGCTTTTCCACCACCTCATAAGTGGTGAAACGCTTTCCGCATTTAGGACATTCACGGCGGCGGCGTTTTTTGCCTTCGCTTGGGCGTGAATCTATTACTCTTGTATCTTCATAGTTGCAAAAAGGACATCTCATTATAAACACTCCTTTATCCAGAGAAAACAGTCGGTGTGTGTAAGCACATATTGTGTATTTATTGATTAATTATACCATAGATTGTAGCTGATTGCAAGAGGTTCGGGAAAATTAATTTGAGGAGGAACAGAGTATAAGTAAGGAGTGAGGAATTGGCACAGCCGACCAGCGTTCGCTAGTGCTCAGGATTTGCTGTAATTTCATAATTGTAGGGAACTTTATTAATATAAAAAAGCAGGCAGCCGAAACTGCCTGCTTTTGGTGTGTGTTACTTGTTAAGATATTCAAGATTTTTTCTGATAAGCTCGCATCTCTGCTTTACACAATCAACTGAACGCAGTGGGTCTGACGGCGTGTTGAACGTGTAGTCCATAAGCTTGTCGATAGTCGTTGCAGCAACGTGCAGCCTTGTGTCTGATGATGCGTAGTAAATGTATACATCACCGTTTTCACGAACGATAGCTCCGTTTGTGAATGCTACATTTGAAACGTCGCCAACTCTCTCACTACCATGTGGTGCTATGAAAAGTCCCGACGGCGATGCGATAAGCTTGGAAGGGTCCTTGAGATCTGTGGCAAATACATAAATTACATATCTCAGACCTGCGGCTGTGTTCCTTACACCGTGTGCAATGTGTATCCAGCCCTTAGGCGTCTTGATAGGCACTGCACCTGCTCCGTTCTTTACCTCTGTGATAGTGTGATACTGCCTTGGTGAGATAACAACTTCTTCTGTGCAGATAACAGGGTTCGTGATGTCCTCGCAAAGTCCAAAGCATACTCCTCCGCCTGAACCTGTTTCGATAAAGTCGTCCTGTGGACGTGTGTAGAATGCGTACTTGCCGTCAACGAACTCAGGGTGAAGAACTACGTTTCTCTGCTGCGGTGACTTGGATCTGAGATTAGGAAGTCTTTCCCATGTCTTGAGATCCTTTGTTCTTACGATACCTGCCTGTGCTGTAGCTGCGGAAAGATCATTTGATGTCTTGTCCTTGCTCTCAGAACAGAATACACCATATATCCAGCCGTCCTCGTGCTGAGTCAATCTCATGTCATATACGTTTGTTTCCTCAGGTTCAGTGTCAGGAAGCTGAACAGGGAAGTCCCAGAAACGGAAGCCGTCAACAGGGCTGTCGCTTTCTGCTACTGCAAAAAATGACTTTCTGTCATTGCCCTCAACTCTTGCAACAAGGTAATACTTGCCGTTGAGATAAATAGCGCCTGAGTTCAGTACTGCGTTTATGCCTAATCTCTCCATGAAGTATGGATTTGTCTCAGGGTTCATGTCATATTTCCAAATAATAGGTGCGTGTGCGGCTGTCAGAACAGGGTAAACATATCTGTCATAAATTCCGTTGTAGCTGTCGGATACGATATTTTTTCTGTTGATGAGAGCCTCGTATTCAGCTGTCACCCTTGCCTTGTTTCTTTCAAAATCTGTCATATCAAGCATTTTCCTTTCGGTAAAAAATCTTCTTAGACAAGTATACTACAATGATACGTCAATTACAAGTACCCTCGAAAACATCAAACGATTACATGAAAAAAGTTTTACGAACTGCATAAATGCTGTACATATTTTGTTGCCCGTGTTAATGTTTTTTACAAATCATCACTCATCTGCCTTTCTATCTCTGCAAGTATGACGCTTGGACTTATCCGCATAGCCTCTCCTATTCGGTAAAATGTTTCAAGTCGGCTTACGCTGTCCATGCTAGATCGCACTGAGATGTGTTCTGCCGATATCTGCCAAACCGCTCACAACTTCCTGAGAAAGCCCCTTCTGCTCACGAAATTGCTGTATAACTCTGCCAACTATGATAGGGTCAAGCATTTTATCAATCCTCCAATGTTTATAATAAAATTATAAGCATTCCGATATTGATTTATGAATACATATATTGACATAAGAATACAAATGTGTTATAATATAATTAGGATATTAATTGATCCCCTTATCAATTAGTGTTTTGGTATATTGCCGACACAAGAAAAAGAGCCTTGCATTTACAGCGTATGCAAGGCTCTTTTTCTGTATTGTGTGAGATATTTAATATTTGAACTTTATGCGTGGATTTTAAATGATTCCGATTACAATATTAATATGCTAGTGATTTGTTGTGCAATGTGCATAATTAATGCGGCTGCTTTTGTGCTAAAATGGTGATTGACAATAGCTTTGTATGTGTTGTATAATTATAGCAAGATTAAATATATGAACCCATCAACCAAATGCGATCAGTCACAATGCTAAAATATTAAACTATGGAGGAATATTTTATGAATTACAAAAAGTACATAGCAGCTGTAATGGCTTTGTCAATGGCAACAGGCATAGCAGGCTGCGGCAGCTCAGCAGGCTCATCATCAAGCAAAGCAGAGGACGATTTTTCTGCAACAGAGAACGTTGCAGTAGCTGATACAGAATCTATCGAGGCTATCCCTGACGGAGCTGAAAAAGAGATACTTTATCTCGGCGAGGGCGACCTGAATCCTACAAAGGGCAGCCCTGAGAAGAGCACAGAGCTACAGCTTTTTGAAAGCAAGGGCGGAAAGATAAGATTCCAGCAGACTTCAAATGAGGACAGATTTGACAATCTTGCTGCCGCTATCACAGCAAACAAGGATATTCCTGATATATTCAAATATGAGTGGCTTGCATTCCCGTCACAGGTAGTAAAGGATATGTATCAGCCTATCGACAGCATCGTTGATTTCAGCCAGCCTCTGTGGTCTGCAACAAAGGAAACAGCAGATCAGTTCATGCTCAACGGCAACCACTATGTTGCACCTCTTGGCTATACTGCGTCTGCAATGCTCTGCTATGATAAGGATATAATTGACGCTGAGGGCCTTGACGATCCATATGAACTTTATGCAAACAATGAGTGGACATGGAAGAACTGGGAGGACATTATGTCATCTTACGTTGAGAACGCACCTGCCGACACAGAGCGTTACGGCGTAAACGGATTCTTCAGAGCACACGTTGTTCAGCAGACAGGTAAGCGTCTTGTAAACTATGATCCTGCAACAAACGAGTTCTCAAGCAATCTTAACGACCCTGACATCGAAAAGGCTCAGAACTTCCTTTATAACATGATGAAAGACGGACTTATCCTTAACGGATGGGTAGGTTCTGCAAGAGATTGTTTCAACCAGAACTGTCTGTTCTATGCAATGGGTGAATGGGCTTACACCGGCAACCAGACACCTAAGGAGGGCGAGAACTGGGGCGTTGTTCCGATCCCTCAGTATGACGATAATCAGCAGAAGATAACAACTTCTGATATGACTGCATTCATGTGGGTAAAGGGCTCAACAAAGAGCGAGGCTGTTAAGTGCTGGTTCGAGTGCGTAAGAGCGTCAAAGACTGACCCTAAGTATGAGCAGACAAACAAGGACAAGTTCATGGAGAACAACCCTTACTGGACAGACGAAATGTACAACGCAAAGATGGACGTTGTTTCTGACGATTACCTTATGCTCTTTGACTATGCTTACGGTATATCTTCCGCTCTCGGCGACAGAAAGCAGTTTGACGGCAACCAGTGCCTTGTTGACGCACTCTATGGCGACGCATCAAACGTTAATGAAGAGGGCGTACAGTCCACATGGACACAGGTTCGTGAGAAGTATTCTGCAACTGTTGATTCCGAGATAAAGGAACTTAATCAGAAGATCGCAAGCCTTAAATCATAATAAATAACTCCTGATAAAAATAACGCAGACTGTAAAAAGCCTGCGTTATTTTTTGTGCTTTTATCCCAATATGCTAAGTCCTAAAGCTGTGCGAACGGTTATGAAAATAAGTCCTGCAAAGGCAAGTATGGTGACAGGTGCGGAGAGGTAGGTCAAGATCTTTTTGCCCTGTGAAACGTCAGGGCAGAAGTTTATGAGTCTGAAACTTTCACGGTGATACCTAAGCTCTTTTACAAAAAGCACAAGACCCGCTATCATAAGTCCGAATGAAAGCAGTGCGACAGCTATTATTATCATTGGTGCTGTGCCTGTTATACTGCCCTTTTCTAGTTCTGCGGCAAACTTGTCAAAGTCTATGGAGCCAAGTGCAACGCTTTGCACTGCACCGATAGTGTTCAAAGTGAAGTGAAGTATCAAAGACGGGAAGATAGAACCTGTTTTTGCCACCATAAAGCAAGCACACATACCCATGACTGCCGCATAGAGTATCTGCTGATAGCTGCCATGCCAAAGTCCGAAGGTCAGACCGACCATTATAATGCCTGTGAGCTGACCGCATTTTTCGGCATTTCTGAAAAGCGTGCCCCTGAACATAAGCTCCTCAAAAAACGGTGCAAGCACTGACATTGCAAGCACGCTTGTTACGCCGCCGAGGACAGTGCCGCTTGAAGTGAAATCAACGCCTTTAAGGCTAGTGCCGGAGGCTTTCTGCACATATGCAAAAATAAATGAGTTGATATAATTTGCGGCGTAGATAAGCCCGAATGATATGACTATCCACTTCGCCACCCATTTTGCAGGCATTGAGGGCTTTCTGAAACAGGCTGTTATTTTAAGCCCCTCTTTTTTGCCGCTCACGAGCCGAAACGCCGCAAGAACTATTGGCACAACTACGAGATACTGTATGCAGTAGCTTACAAGCTGTGCGATATCCTCATAGTATGCGGACTTTCCTGCGATGTGATACACTGCCAAGCTGCCAAGCCTTATGAGCAGAATGTCACAGACATAGAAAATTATCACCATAAGTGAATTTACGTTTGAGGTCTTTCTAATAAGTTTTATCGTATCGTTATTCATTTTTATTCTCCGTATTCGGGTCAGATGTTTTACAAGGAAATTATATCACAGGGAAAGTTTTGTGTCAATCGAAACGTTGTATCAGTGAGAAATTAGGAGTGAGGAATTATGGTATCGCCTGAGGCGATGATTTTTTGTATGAAAAAAGACCGCTTTTTGATGAGCGGTCTTTTGGTTGAAAGTTTTTAAAAGGTGGGCGAACACTGTTCGCTCCTACAAATCAACAGTTGTATGTACTGCGATATTAGAGCTTTACTATCTCGCCGTACTGTTCTCTGCCTGCACCTACAGCGTTTGACTCGTCTGTATCAATGTGCATAGCAAGTGCGAACTTGTCGCTGACTCTGATAACAGTGTCGCAGAGGATAGCTGTTCTTTCAGCGGACTCTATCTTGACAGCAACGATATCCTTATCCTTTACGCCGAATGTTTCAGCGTCAGCAGGTGTCATGTGGATATGTCTTTTAGCAACGATAACGCCCTCAGAACACTCAACTTCACCGCATGGACCAACAAGCTTGCAAGCACCTGAACCTGCTGTGTCGCCTGACTCTCGGATAGGAGCGGCAACGCCGATAGAACGTGCGTCTGTAGCTGAAAGCTCGATCTGGTCTGCTTTTCTTACAGGACCGAGGATAGATACGTTTGCAAGCTCTCTCTTAGGGCCTACGACTGTAACTCTCTCCTCACAAGCAAACTGACCAGGCTGTGAAAGATCTTTCTTCTTTGTAAGTGTTGCACCCTTTCCGAACAGTATCTCAAGAGTTTCCTGAGTAACGTGAACGTGACGTGCAGATGTTTCAACGATAAACTTTGGCATGATGAACATTCCTTTCATATATAGTATTTACATCTCTATTTTACTACTATTTTCATCATAGGTCAAGGGGTAATTTTACTTTGGGTAACAATTTTTTTCTTTTGACCATTTAAAGCAAAACCCTTGTAATATTATAAAAAGTATGGTATAATCAAATTACGAATTTTTTTGTATATTTCTAAGGAGGAAATAATTATGAGTATGTATATCACTTGTCTTGACCTTGAGGGAGTTCTCGTTCCTGAGATATGGATAGCTTTTGCTGAGGCTACAGGTATCCCTGAGCTTAAAAGAACAACAAGAGATGAGCCTGACTATGACAAGCTTATGAAATATCGTATCAACATTCTTAAAGAGCATGGTCTTGGTCTGAAAGAGATCCAGGATACTATCGCAACTATCGACCCTATGCCGGGTGCAAAGGAGTTTCTTGACGAGCTGAGAAGTTTCACTCAGGTCATCATCATCAGCGACACATTCTCACAGTTTGCAGGCCCGCTCATGAAAAAGCTTGGCTATCCTACTATTTTCTGCAACACACTTGAAGTTGCTGACAACGGCGAGATAACAGGTTTCAAGATGAGATGTGAAAAGTCAAAGCTTACAACAGTTAAGGCTCTCCAGTCTATCGGTTTTGAAACTATCGCAAGCGGCGACAGCCACAATGACCTCGGCATGATTCAGGCAAGCAAGGCTGGTTTCCTGTTCAGAAGTACCGACAGCATCAAGGCTGAATATCCTGAGCTGCCTGCTTATGAAACATATGATGAGCTTATGGCTGCAATAAAGGCTGCTATGGACTAATAGCCTTTAATAAAGGAAAAACATAGATGAAAAAGGTAATATCACTTATAATGGCAGCGGCTTTGTCACTGTCTGCGGTCAAAATTCTGACAGCAGCGTGGTGGACAAGTCCGGTCCTCAGGCAGACAGCAAGCCTGCGGTGGAAAGCTGCAAGATAGCAGACGATAAGTTCGATACATATGTGTTCAATACCTACGTTGCCACGGGAAACAATTTTGTGGTAAAGAAAGCTAACGAAGTTACATACAGAGCCTATTTTCCACTAGAGGAGTACGGCGGACTTGAATATGCTTTCTATTTTTCAAATACCGTGGATTCCACATACAACGCTGACGGAAAGCAGGCTTTTGCAGGCAAAGAGGGCGGCGAGGCAGTATGCAAGGCATTCATGAAACAGTTCGCTGAGCTTTTTGAAAAATAATATCGATTTTTACGGCGGTGTGTCTTTGCACTTCGCCGTATTTTTTTTGCAAAATTATACCGTTCATAATCTGTGATATGTAACACATATTATATATAGTATCAACAATATCAGGACTATTATTTTATCTTCTGAAAAGTTTATATTTAAGACATAAGTTACCCTTGACAAACAGGGTTAGCGTGTGCTAATATATAAATGTAGTTAGGAAATGCTAACCAATAAAATTGAAAAGAGGAGGTCGAAAAAGTATGAGCGTAATAATCGTAGGGGGAAATGACCGTATGGCAACACGCTATAAGGATATCTGCAAGTCATATGACTGCAAGGCTAAGGTGTTTATCAAATATCCAACAGGCTTTGATAAGAAGATAGGAACTCCTGATCTTGCTGTGGTGTTTACTGATACAGTGTCACATAAAATGCTCAATGGTCTGAATCAAAGGGCAAACAAGCTTGATTTTCCTGTGGCGATATGCCATTCGTCAAGCTGTTCAGCTTTGAAAAATGTATTGGAAAAATATTGTGTAAATAAAGGCGTTGCAAACGCTTAATTTTAAACTTGCTGGTTAGGAATTTCTAACCAAAGGAGGGGCTATGTCACAGTCTGAGTGCAGAAAATTTGAGAAAAGCATAGCATATCATCTTGCACCTGCAATGCTTGGTATAAAGCCTGCCTGTCTTATGTCCATGGAGAAAAACAGCGGCGGTCTTGAAGAGAACGTAGAGCTTTTCAATAGCAGGGCGTATACGAAAGGCATGAGGCTCACTGTGCTTTGTGAATGTAAAAGCAGAAAATTGCTTTTCTTATATAACGAAAAGCTTTTGAAAGACAGACTGGCAGACAGCAGGGTGAAAGAACTTCTGGAGCGTTTTGGGTATGATAGTCACATGACATTGGAACATAAGCTTGAAAGGCTGTCTGAAAGGATATCTGAAAGCGGAGATTTTCCTCATGAGGTAGGATTGTTCCTTGGATATCCTGTAGATGATGTGACAGGGTTCATTCAGAACAAGGGAAGAAATTATCTTCTCTGCGGATATTGGAAGGTCTATTCTGACGAGAACAGAGCAAGACGTATTTTTAATAACTATGACAAGTGCAGAAATTATCTGTGTAATAAACTTGCTCAGGGCGAAAGCATTTACCAAGCCCTGAAAATTTCTTAGGAGGTAATTATAATGAAAACAGCAGTAATTTATTGGAGCGGTACAGGCAATACAGAGGCTATGGCTAAGGCAGTAGCTGAGGGTGCAGGTGCAGATTGCTTTGCAGTATCTGAGTTCAGCGGCAACATTGAAGATTATGACGCAGTGGCTCTCGGATGCCCTGCAATGGGTGCAGAGGAGCTTGAGGACAGCGAGTTCGAACCTTTCTTCTCAGGTATCGAGGGCAAGCTTTCAGGCAAGAAGGTAGCACTTTTCGGTTCATACGGCTGGGGCGACGGCGAGTGGATGCGTCAGTGGCAGGATAGAGTAACAGGCGACGGTGCAACACTTGTAAACGGTGAAGGTCTTATCGTAAATGAAACTCCTGACGATGACGCTCTTGCAAGCTGCAAGGCTCTCGGCGAGGTTCTTGCTAAGTAAGATATTATCCTTATTGTAATAATGTAAACTGCGGACGCAGGCAGATAAACGGTACTTTTGCTGTTCTGCCTGCGTTTGTGCGGCATAATGGTTAATGCAGGCTAACTAAAAGTTATCCAATACTAACTTATATTTTTGTGCAAGCTTACAAAATTGAAAAAACATCGTTTTTAGTCTTGACAAATCAGGTTAGCCGTGATAAACTATAATACGGGTTAGAAAATGCTAATCTTTAAAAATTGCCGAAAAGTTAGATTATTCTAACTTTTGATATTGACAAAAGAACAGGAGGGTCAGAATGATGCCGCTGACATTTGCGAATGTAGGGGAAGAGAACATGATAAAGAAGATAGGCGGAAAGCCTGAAACAAGAAAGTTCCTTGAGAATCTTGGATTCGTAGCAGGTGGAATGGTCACGGTAGTAAGCACTATCGGCGGAAACGTGATCGTTAAGGTCAAGGAATCCAGAGTAGCTGTTTCAAAGGAAATGGCGTCAAAGATAATGGTATAAAAACATAGAGATATGTTTGAAGTTATTTTGTATAGTTAGGAGGATCAGGTTATGGCAACACTGAAAGAGGCTAAGATCGGTTCAACAGTGACCGTGAAAAAGCTCAACGGCACAGGTGCTGTAAAGAGAAGGATCATGGATATGGGCATCACAAAGGGTGTTGATGTCCATGTAAGAAAGGTAGCACCACTGGGTGACCCTATCGAAGTAACAGTCAGAGGCTATGAGCTTTCGCTCAGAAAGGCTGACGCTGAAATGATTGAAACAGTCTGACAGTTCAGACATCAAAGCAAAATTTCATCGGCAGAGCTGATGTGTACTCAGAGAATGAGGATATATCAGAGTGCTGAAATTCTGAAAGGATTGAATTAGATGGAGATCAAAATTGCTCTCGCAGGTAACCCTAACTGCGGTAAAACAACTCTTTTCAACGCTCTCACAGGTTCAAACCAGTTCGTTGGTAACTGGCCGGGCGTAACAGTTGAAAAGAAAGAGGGTAAGCTCAAGGGCCACAAAGATGTAGTTATCATGGACCTTCCTGGTATCTACTCGCTTTCACCTTACACACTTGAGGAAGTAGTTGCAAGAAACTATCTTATAAGCGAGCGTCCGGACGCTATCCTCAACATCATCGACGGTACGAACCTTGAAAGAAACCTTTATCTTACAACACAGCTCGTTGAACTTGGTATCCCTGTTGTAGTCGCTATCAACATGATGGACGTTGTTAAGAAGAACGGCGACAAGATCAACACAGACCAGCTTGCTAAGGAACTTGGCTGCAAGGTATGTGAGATATCCGCTCTTAAAGGCACAGGTATCAAAGAGGCTGCTGAACTGGCTGTAGAGGCTGCTGAGGCTAAAGAACCAATGGTACCACAGCATTCATTCAACGGCGTTGTTGAGCACGCTATCGCTCATATCGAAGAGGCATTCCTTAATGATGTTCCTGAGGAGCAGCAGAGATGGTACGCTATCAAGATATTCGAGAGAGATGAAAAGGTCATCGAAAAGCTCGGTATGTCTGAGCAGGTAAAGGCTCACATCGAGAAGGATATCTGCAACGCTGAGAAGGAAATGGACGACGACTCAGAGAGTATCATCACAAACGAGAGATACATTTACATAGCATCTATCATTAAGGATTGCTACAAGAAGAAAAATCAGGGCGGCCTTACAACATCAGATAAGATAGATAAGGTCGTTACGAACCGTTGGCTCGGTCTTCCGATCTTTGCAGTAGTAATGTTCCTTGTTTACTATATCTCAATGGTAACAGTAGGTTCAGCTGCAACAGACTGGGCAAATGATGGACTCTTCGGCGACGGCTGGCACCTGTTCGGTATAGGTTCTTCTGACGCTGAGGACGCTGCTGATGAATATGGCAGCTCACTTGATATCATCAACGCATTTATCGAGCAGCAGGGCGGCGAGGCTATCGACAACGAGGCTGACGATTTTGACGTTGACGCTGCTAAGGCAACAGCAGACAACCTGCTTGCTACAGTAGATAAGTCCGCAACTGCTGATTACACAGTAGAGGACGAGGAAACACTTGAAGAAACGACAGAAACAGCTAAGTATGCTGATCTTGAGGCTGCCGTTGCAGCTGCTGAGAAGTATGACTTTGCAGATCCGGATCCTGCTGATTACGGCGTTTGGGTACCAGGTATCCCTGTACTCCTTGAAAAGGGTCTTGACGCTGTAAATTGTGCAGACTGGCTCAAGGGTCTTATCCTTGACGGTATCGTAGCCGGTGTTGGTGCGGTACTCGGATTCGTTCCACAGATGCTTGTACTCTTCATTCTCCTTGCTATCCTTGAGGCTTGCGGTTACATGGCTCGTATCGCATTCGTAATGGACAGGATCTTCAGAAAGTTCGGCCTTTCTGGTAAGTCATTCATTCCTATCCTTATCGGTACAGGTTGTGGTATCCCAGGTATCATGGCATCAAGAACTATCGAGAACGAGCGTGACAGACGTATGACTGTCATGACAACAACATTTATCCCTTGCGGAGCTAAGACACCATTCATCGCAATGATCGCAGGTGCTATCTTCGGCGGTTCTGCTTGGGTAGCAACAGGTGCATACTTCATTGGTATCGCAGCTATCATCATTTCAGGTATCATGCTGAAAAAGACAAAGATGTTCGCAGGCGACCCTGCTCCATTCGTAATGGAACTTCCTGCTTACCATATCCCAACAGTAGGCAACGTACTCAGATCAATGTGGGAGCGTGGCTGGTCATTCATCAAGAAGGCTGGTACTATCATCACACTTTCAACTATCTTCGTATGGTTCACTTCATACTTCGGCTGGGTAGACGGTTCATTCGGTATGCTCACAGAAGATCAGATGGAATACAGTATCCTTGCTCATATTGGTAAGGCTATCTGCTGGATCTTCGCACCTCTTGGCTGGGGCAACTGGCAGGCAACTGTTGCAGCTGTTACAGGTCTTGTTGCTAAGGAGAACATCGTTGGTACAATGGGTATCCTTTACGGCGGCGGAGACGGCTCTGTTTACTCTGCTATCGGTGCAGCATTCACAGGCATCACAGGTATGTCATTCCTCATCTTCAACCTTCTCTGTGCACCTTGCTTTGCAGCAATGGGAGCTATCAAGCGTGAGATGAACAGCAGAAAGTGGTTCTGGTTCGCTATCGGTTACGAGTGCGGTTTTGCTTATGTTATCGCTCTTATCGTAAACCAGCTCGGCAACCTCTTCACCGGTAAGGTAAATGTTATCGGTCTTATCGTTGCAATTCTCCTTATCGTTGCTATCATCTACCTCCTTGTAAGACCTTACAAGGAAAGCACAACTCTTGAAAAAGAAGTCAGGGTAGGAGTTAAGGCTTAATAAAAGAAAATTTCATCATCACTAATCTTGCATAAACAGTTGGGAGGATAATTATGGACACAGTAGGCGGTACGATACTGGTTGCAGTTATACTTGCTGTTATCGTGGCAGCTATCATTTACAAACTTGTAAAAGATAAAAAGCAGGGCAAAAGCTCCTGCGGAGGCAGCTGCGGCTGTTGTCCAAATTCTTCTCACTGCCACAAGTCCTGAGAACAGCGTTAGGGGAGGTCACCAAAAATGCTGACTAAATCACAGAAAAGGTATTTGTTTGCTATATACAGACTGGGTCAGAACGGCAGGTCTGTCAAGTCCACAGAGGTAGCCTCTGTTCTGGGCGTGACAAAGGCGAGCACAGTTAAAATGACTCAGAAACTCATTGACGAGGGCTATATAATCAAAGAGCCTTACAGAGAGATAACGCTGACGTCAGAGGGAATAAAGGCTGCTAACGAGCTTTATACCCCAAGCATAATTCTTCAGGATTTTCTTGAAAACCGTGTGGGCGTCGAGAGAAAGAACGCTGAGAGCGACTCGGTGGCTATAGTTTCTCAGATCTCTGAAGACGCTCTTGACAAGCTCGTAAGCTTTGCTTTGCAGAGCACGGCGACAGTTAAGTAAATATTTTTATCGGTAGATCCCGCCTTTTTCGGCGGGATTTATCAGATATTAGGGTTAGGTGCATATAACCACGATAAGAAGTAAGTTAAGGCTTACAAATTTGTATAATATGACGTATTGAAAGCGGTGCAGCCGCATAGGAAAATGTATAGTTGGAAAGGGGAATGAATGTGTTTCTTGAAATAAAAGGCATAAAAAAACACTTTGGCGAAGGAGAGAGCAGAGTCGAAGTCCTCAAAGGTATCGACATTGAGATCGAAAAAGGTGAGATATGTGTACTTCTCGGACCTTCAGGTTCAGGAAAATCAACACTTCTTAACATCATAGGCGGAATAGACGCAGCCGATGAGGGCTATATTTCCATAAACGGCGAAAAGACAGCCGATATGAACGAAAAGGCACTTACACTTTACAGAAGAAAACACCTCGGATATATCTTCCAGATGTATAACCTTATACCAAACCTTAACATCAAGGAGAACGTAGAGGTTGGTGCATATCTCAGCGACAATCCTCTTGACGTTGACGATCTGCTTAAAACGCTGGGCCTTTATGAGCATCGTCACAAGCTGCCAAATCAGCTTTCAGGCGGTCAGCAGCAGAGAACTGCTATCGGCAGAGCTATCGTAAAGAATCCTGATATTCTCCTTTGCGACGAGCCTACAGGTGCACTTGATTATAATACCTCAAAAGAGATACTCCAGCTTATTGAGGACGTAAACAAGAAATACGGCAACACTGTAATAATGGTAACACATAATGACGCTATCAAGAACATGGCTGACAGAGTTGTTAAGCTGAGAGACGGCATGATAAGAAAGAACTATCTTAACGAAACTAAGCTCACAGCCGCAGAGCTTGACTGGTAAGGAGGGGAAATATGAGAAACCCTCTTATAAAGCGTCTGCCCAGAGAGCTGAAGGGCGAAATAGGAAAATACATAGTTCTTTTCTTGTTTATCACAATGATGATAGGTATAGTATCGGGCTTTCTTGTTGCAGCGGGCAGTATGGCGACTGCTTATGACGAAAGCTTTGAGAAATACAACATCGAACAGGGAAACTTTGAACTTCTCCAAAAGGCTGACGATGAAACTATCAAAAAGATAGAGGACGGCGATGAGAAGGTAAAGGTATACGAGAACTTCTATATCGAAAGAGAAACAAAGGAAGTTGACAGCACAGTCAGAATATTCAAAAACCGTAAGGATATCGACAAGATATGTATAATGGAAGGCGAACTTCCTACAACTGACGATGAGATAGCTATTGACAGAATGTATGCTGTCAACAACGACTACAAGGTCGGCGACAATATCACTCTCGGCGACAAAAAGCTGAAGATCACAGGCTATGTTGCACTTTCAGATTACAGTGCTCTGTATTCAAATCCGTCTGACACCATGTTTGACGCTGTAAAGTTCGGCGTTGCTATCGTTACAGATGAGCTTTTTGACGATTTCGGCGAGGCAAATCTCCACTACAGCTATTCATGGAAATATGACAAAGCACCTGTTGACGATAAGGACGCTCAGGATAAGGCTGAGGAGCTTATGAAACACATAAACAGCATTTCTCCGCTTACTCAGTTCATACCTGAATATTCCAATCAGGCTATCCACTTCACAGGCGACGATATCAATGGCGACAGCACTATGATCGCTGTGTTCCTGTATCTTTTCATGATTATAATCGCATTTATCTTCGCTATCACAACAGGAAACACTATTGCAAAAGAGGCTAACGTTATCGGTACTCTGAGAGCGTCAGGCTACACAAAGGCCGAGCTTGTAAGACATTATCTGGCAACGCCTATGTTTGTAGTGCTGGTGGCTGCGGTGTTCGGTAATATCCTTGGCTATACCTGCTTTAAGGATTTTGCCGTAAGTGCATATTACGGAAGTTACAGCTTGCCGACATATGTGACCATTTGGAATGCAGAGGCATTTGTAAAGACAACAGTGGTTCCGCTTATAATACTCTTTATCATAAACCTTGTTATGCTTATAGACAAGCTGAGCCTTTCACCGCTGAAATTTCTCAGACGTGATCTTAAAAAGCGTCAGAAGAAAAAGGCTTTTAAGCTCAACACAAAGATAGGTATTCTCAAGCGTTTCAGATTGAGAGTTATTTTCCAGAACATTCCTAACTATGTGACGATATTCGTTGGCGTGCTTTTCGCAGGCGTTATCATTTTCTTCGGCCTTGCAATGAAACCAATGCTCCTCCATTATCAGGAAGTTATCGAGGACAATATGATAGCAAAATATCAGTATGTTCTGAAAGCTCCTGTTGAAACAGAAACAAAGGGTGCTGAGAAATACTGTGCAGGCTCTATGAAAACTGTTGATGATAAGCTCAAAGAAGAAAATGTAACAGTCTATGGTATTCAGAAAGACAGCAAGTTCGTAAAGGCAGACATCAAAGGCGACGGAGTTTATATCTCTGACGGCTATTCACAGAAGTTTGGCATAGACGTTGGTGATGAACTCACTATGAAAGAGTCTTACGGCGATAAGAAGTATACTTTCAAGGTAGACGGAGTCTATGACGGGCAGGAGTCTATCGCAGTTTATATGACTGATGATAACTTTATCAAGACATTTGACCTTGATGACGGCTATTTCAACGGATATTTCTCAAACACTAAGATAGATGATATAGATGATCTTTATATCGCAACCACTATCACAAAGGACGATATGACAAAGACTTCACGTCAGCTTATCGTTTCAATGGGTTCGATGATATCTGCTTTTGCAGGTGCAGGCATTATATCGTTCATGCTTATCATTTACCTGCTTTCAAAGGTTGTCATCGAAAAGAACAGCCAGTCTATCTCAATGACAAAGATATTGGGATACAATAACAGAGAGATAAACAGCCTTTATATAACAACGACATCTATCGTTGTTATCGTTTCGCTGATACTTTCTGTTCCGCTGGTGAACGTAACGCTGAAGTATATCTTCATTGCAGCGTTCGCTCAGTATTCAGGCTGGCTGCCATATTACATTCCTGCGTATATATTTGTTGAAGTTCCGCTGTTCGGCATTATTGCTTATGCAGTGGTGGCATTCATACTTACAAGGCGTGTAAAGAAAGTACCTCTTGACGAGGCACTCAAAAATGTTGAGTAATACTTCCAAAATCATTCTTTCTTAATGGAGCTGTGCTGTCGGTTTATATCGGCGGCACAGTTTCGTTTATTAATGTATGTTAGGCACAGTTTTGCAGTGCGAAAATATAGGATATTGTGGAAAAACATTAAGTTTGTTCTAAGGGGAAAATCTTATCAATATCTTTACTATACATTAACATATTATTAACAGCATAGTGTTACATTATATGATATGGAATTGTACGCTTTTGAAAGACAGACTCTGCTGAGTGAAGTAAGAAAGTGCAGAGAACTGCTGTGAATGGCGATCTGCCATTCAGTGGGAGGAAAGATATGAGTAAAACAAAGAAGTCCGCAGGGGGATTGAATATAATCATCGTAGGCTGCGGAAAGGTAGGCACAACGCTTGTTGAGCAGTTGGTGAAGGAAGGACACGATATCACCATTATCGACAAGAATGCAAAGAAGTTACAGGAACTGAGCAGCCTTTATGACATCATGGGCATTGTTGGAAACGGTGCAAGTTTCAGCGTTCAGCAGGATGCCGGCATAGAGGACGCCGACCTGATAATATCAGTAACAGAGTCTGATGAGCTAAATCTGCTTTGCTGCACACTGGCAAAGAGAGTGGCAAAATGTGCGGCTATCGCAAGAGTAAGAACACCTGATTACAGCAAGGAGATAGGCTATCTCAGAGAAAAGCTTGGTCTTGCAATGGTCATAAATCCTGAAATGGAGGCGTCCCGTGAGGCGGCAAGGATACTTTGTCTGCCAACAGCTCTTGAGGTAAACACCTTTGCAAATGGTCAGGCGGAGCTTATAAAGTATAAGATACCTGAGGGCAATCCTCTTGACGGCACTACGATCGCTGAGCTTAGCCGTAAAACGGCAACAAGCCTGCTTATATGTGCTGTTGAGAGAGAAGGGGAAATATATATTCCATCTGGCGATTTCACAATGAAAAAGAATGATGTTATCTCATTTTGTACCCAAAGAAATTTTTCAAGAACATTCTTTGAGGATATCAGTGTGAAGACAAATCAGGTGAAGAACACAATGATAATAGGCGGTGGCAAGGCGGCTTATTATCTTGCAAAACGTCTTATTGGCATGGGGATCAGCGTCAAGATAATCGAGAATGACAGACAGCGTTGTGAGGATCTCAGCGTGCTTTTGCCAAAGGCGATAATAATAAACGGTGATGGCACTGACGAGGAACTTCTGAAGGAAGAGGGTATAGAGTATGCAGAGTCATTTGTGGCTCTCACGGGAATAGACGAAGAAAATATCTTGCTCACTCTTCATGCCAGACAGGTGTCAAATGCTAAGACTATCACAAAGATAAACAGGATAAACTTCAAGGACGTTATAAGCAGACTTGACCTTGGCAGCGTGGTGTATCCAAGATATATCACCTCTGAGGCGATAATAGCCTATGTCCGTGCAAAGAACGAATCGGGCGACAGCAATATCGAAACGCTTTATCACCTTTTCGACCACAGGGTAGAGGCGATAGAGTTCAAGGTAGACCATACCTCTGAGGTCACAGGCGTTCAGCTGCAAGACCTTGATTTGAAAAGACATTTGCTGGTGGCGTTCATAAATCGAAACGGCAAGATCATTATCCCAAGCGGTCAGGATACTATAGAGAGGGGCGACACTGTAATGGTCGTCACTACTCATACGGGATTTAACGATATCACTGATATTCTGAAATAGCGGAGGAAATATGAACAGCTCGATAATTCGATATATTTTGGGACACGTTCTGAGAATGGAGGCTTGCTTTCTGCTGCTGCCTTGCATAGTTTCGCTGGTCTACGGGGAAAGCGAGGGCCTTTACTATCTTGGAACTGCTGCCGTGTGCCTGCTGCTTGGCATGGTAATGGCGTGGAGAAAGCCTAAAAACTATGTGTTTTATCTCAAAGAGGGTTGTATAGCAACATCTTTGAGCTGGATAGTTATGAGCCTTTTCGGCTGTATGCCATTTTGGATAAGCGGAGAGATACCAAGCTTCACGGATGCTATGTTTGAAACAGTTTCCGGCTTTACAACAACTGGTGCTTCGATCCTTACCAATATTGAGGCACTTTCTCATACTGCACTTTTTTGGCGTAGCTTTACACACTGGATAGGCGGAATGGGAGTTCTCGTTTTCCTGCTCGCTATCATACCGCTGAGCGGTGGCTCGAACATAAATCTTATGAGGGCGGAAAGCCCTGGACCATCAGTTGGCAAGCTTGTTCCAAAGATGAAATATACCGCAAGGATACTTTATATAATCTATTTTGGCATGACCTTATTGGAATTTATTTTCCTTATTATCGGTAAAATGCCTGTGTTTGACAGCATTTGTACAGCCGTTGGAACGGCAGGCACGGGTGGTTTCGGAATCAAGAACGACAGCTTAGGAAGCTATTCGCCATATTTGCAGTGGGTGGTTGCCATTTTCATGATACTGTTTGGCGTGAATTTTAACGCATACTATTATATTATATACAGGCACTTTAAAAAGGCATTCAAAATGGAGGAAGTACGGTGCTATTTTGCCATAATCCTCATTGCCACAGCTATAATATTCGCAAATATCCTCGACCGCTGTGTCAGCATTTTTGACGCACTTACAAAATCAGTATTTCAGGTGGCATCGCTTATTACAAGTACGGGCTTTTCAAGCACCGACTTTAACCTTTGGCCGCAGATATGCCGAACAGTGCTTGTGCTTATAATGTTCATAGGTGCTTGTGCAGGCAGTACGGGCGGAGGTATAAAGGTATCAAGAGTGATCGTGCTTTTCAAGACCATGATAAAGGAACTTCACTCCTATATACACCCAAAGAGCATACGCAAGGTAAACCTTGACGGCAAACCTGTTGAGCATGAGATAGTGCGTTCTATAAATGTTTATATCGTAACATTCGTGATAATTTTTGCTTCATCAGTTTTTATGGTGGCATTTGATGGTAAAGATCTTGTAACAAACTTTACTGCTGTGCTGACAACCATCAATAACATGGGACCTGGTCTTGCGGAGGTAGGTCCAGCAGGCAACTTTTCAAACTTCTCTGTTTTTTCAAAGTTCGTTTTCATGTTCGATATGCTTGCAGGCAGATTGGAGCTTTTCCCTCTGCTGATACTTTTCCACCCCTCTGCATGGAAAGATCTTATCTCTAAAAGGGCGGAAGCAAGAAAATTCTGATAACATAAAAAGGACGGCTCAAACCGTCCTTTTTTTCATTTTACAGCCTTTTTGAACTGCTGTTCATATTTATGCTTGGTCGCTATTCCGCCTCTTATATGTCTTTCACGTTTATTTTCCTCAAGGACCTCTTTTACGCTTTTAAAAAGCTGAGGAGAGATTTTCGGCAGACGTTCTGTCAGATCCTTATGTACTGTGGATTTGCTTATGCCAAATTCCTTTGCCGCACAGCGTACCGTGGCTCTGTGTGCCGCAACATATTCTCCAAGCAGCACACATCGTTCCTTTTCGGATCCATTCATTGTTCACACCCCATTAAATTTTTCTGTAGTAATCTATATGCTGTTCCTTACCTCATTATTACTTGACGTTCTTTCATACTTTACAAAATAATTGCCGATAATCAAATATTTTTATGCAAAATGCTTGAAATCACACTAGGAATGTGCTATAATGTAAGTGTGATAGAGATACTGTCACAGAATATGAACGAAACGAGGGGATCGGGTCAATGAAACTTAATTTTATCGGTGCAACACACGAAGTAACTGGCAGCTGTACATATATAGAGGCTTGCGGAAAAAGATTTCTGGTAGATTTCGGAATGGAACAGGGAGTAGACTATTTTGAAAATGCTAAGATACCTTGTCCTCCAGGAAATATAGATTTTGTATTGCTCACTCATGCACATATAGACCATTCAGGTCTGCTGCCTCTTCTTGCGGCAGGCGGCTTTGCAGGTCAGATACACGCAACTGAGGCGACCTGCAATCTGTGTGAGATAATGCTCAGGGACTCGGCTCACATTCAGGAGTTCGAGGCTGAGTGGCGTAGCAGAAAGGGCAAACGTAAGGGCACCGGCGAAGTGTCGCCCCTTTATACCATGGCTGATGCCGAGGCGGCTATTGCCTGCCTTTGTCCGCACCCATACAGTGAGGTGACGGAGATATCAGAGGGCATAAAAGTGCGTTTTATCGACGCAGGTCACTTGCTTGGTTCATCGAGCATTGAGATATGGCTCACTGAGAACGGCGAGGAGCGGAAGATAGTATTTTCAGGCGATATCGGAAACCTTGACCAGCCGCTTATCAGAGATCCGCAGTATATAACCGAGGCGGATTATGTTGTCATGGAGTCAACATACGGCAATCGCCGCCATGATAAGCCTAAGGACTATGCAAAAAGCCTTGCAGAGGTGATCCAAAAGACCTTTGACAGGGGCGGAAACCTTGTTATACCGTCATTTGCAGTGGGCAGAACACAGGAACTGCTGTATTTTATAAGGCATATCAAGGCGGAGAATATGGTGACGGGCCATGGGGATTTTCCTGTGTATGTGGATTCTCCGCTGGCTATCGAGGCAACGCAGATATTCAACAAGAACAAAAATTCCTGTTTCGATGAAGAGGCAATGTCCTATGTGAACAAGGGCATAAATCCTATCACTTTCAGCGGACTTAATATCGCTGTCACAAGTGACGAGTCAAGAGCCATAAACTTTATCGACACACCTAAGATAATAATTTCCGCAAGCGGTATGTGCGAGGCAGGCAGAATAAAACACCACCTCAAGCACAATTTGTGGAAACCTGAAAACACCATACTTTTTGTGGGCTATCAGGCTATGAATACCCTTGGAAGAAGTCTTGTGGAGGGTGCAAAAACTGCAAAGCTTTTCGGCGAGGAAATCGTTGTCAGGGCTGAGATACTGGTGCTGCCGGGCGTGAGCGGTCATGCTGACGTTGACGGTCTGGACAGGTGGATAAAAAGCTATGAAAAGCCGCCTAAGAAAGTCTTTGTCAACCACGGCGAGGATTCAGTTGCCGAGGCGTATAAGGAGCATTTGCGTAACGATTTCGGGCTTAACGCCTTTGCACCTTACAGCGGTGCGGAACTTGACCTTATAAGCGGCGAGTTCAAAAACACGACCCCTGTGAAGATAGTTAAAAAGACTGGTGCGTCGCCTAATTATCAGCGTCTGCTCAGTGCTCTTGACAGGCTGACGGCTTTGGTGAACAAAAGCTCAGGTCTTACAAATAAAGACCTTGCAAAGCTTACTGACACTATAAATAATATCTGTGCAAAGTGGAACGACTAGCCTTGCCGTGCATATAATATGAGATACGGGCAACACTGCACGCTTTATGTGCGGTGTTGCCTAATGCATACGAAAGGAACAAATCACATAATGAAAAAGATACACGTCAACGCCATAAACAGAAAGGTCAGAGATAACGAAAAGCTTTTTGTGGCGGAATGTGACAGAAAATATAATGATAAGCTTATTGCTATCGCAGACAGTATAGAGGAGCAGCATAACGAAAAGCCGATACTTCTTCTTGCAGGCCCGTCAGGTGCAGGAAAGACCACCACGGCACTGAAAATAGAAGAGATATTGGACAGCCGAGGAATACACACCCACTCTATCTCAATGGACGATTATTTTCTTCCTGCTGACAGCTTTACCGTTGCTATCGGCGAGGACGGAAAACCGGATTATGAGTCACCTGACAGAATAGACAGAAAGCTCCTTTACGAGCATATGGAAAAGATAAACAGCGGCGAGGAAGTCGTTTTGCCGAAGTTCGAGTTTTCAGGGCAGTGCAGACGTGACGGCGAAAGGCTCAGACGTAACAAAAACGATATAGTTGTTTTTGAGGGTATCCATGCACTAAATCCTGAGGTAACAGGTGCGGCAGGGGATTATGCAAGGTGTATGTACGTCAGCGTCCGCAGCAGACTTGAAATGAAAGACGGAGAGCTTTTGCACCCTTGCTATATAAGACTTATGAGAAGGCTCATCAGAGACGGACTTTTTCGTGGCAGAAGTGCAGCGGAAACACTAGATATGTTCGACAGCGTTGAGGCTGGCGAGAACAAGTATATAATGCCATACAAGCACAGGGCTGAATTTTCCGTTGATACTTTCCATGCCTATGAGCCTGCCTTGTATAAAAACTATCTGCTTGAAACATTACGCCGTGAAAGCCATAGCTATGAGGGCTTTGAACGCTTTCTGCCTATGCTCAAGGCGTTGGAGGAGATAGAGCCTGTGGCTCTTGAAAGCGTGCCGACAAATTCGCTGGCAAGAGAGTTTGTGGGAGAGAGCAGCTATAGATACTAAGACGATAAAACGCCGTCGGAAAAGGACGGCGTTTTGCTATGCTTGCTTGACTTTTTTTATAAAAAGTAGTAAAATGAAATGAGGTAAGTGTAGGTATTTTTGAAAACGTTTTCCTGAACGTGATCATTGAATAAAAAATTAGTGGGGATAAAAATGAATTTTGATAATGATTTGATGCTTTTCTTCCGAACGATATATGAAGATTCGGAGAATATGGACGAATGCAGTGCCAAGGTGAAAAGTGCTGTGGCTGCTGTGGCAGACAAGCTTGACATCGTCAGAGCGGAGCTTGCAGTGAAAATGCCTGCAACAAAGCTTTGTGAGGATGGTGCAGATGTGCTCATGGTGCTTTATGACATAGAGAAGGACGTGGAAAACGAGCCTTTTGAGGCAAGTTTTTCTTTGTTTGAAGGCGGCTTTATAACAGTGACCTTTTATTCTGGTAATTCCAATGGCTTTGATAACGAGCAAAGGAATATCGTAGAGATAATCGCAAACACTGTTTTTATCCAATTTAACAGGGTAGTTATGCAGGAGCTTGTTACTCATGTTATAAAAACGGATATCGAAACAGGTGCAGCAAATTTAGACGCTTTGATAAATCACGCCGCTATGCTTATAGCACAAAACAGGATAGAGGATTTCAGTATAATCTTTTTCAATATACATAACTTCAAATATGTAAATAAGGTATTAAATTACGAACAGGGCGATGTTGTTTTGCGTAATTATACAAAGACAATATACCGAAATCTTTCAGATGGTGAGATTATCGCAAGACTTGGCGGCGATAATTTTGTTATGCTTGTAAAGAACGAATCGCTCAGAGAATATATTGATATGCTCAGCTTTATGAACATAAGGTATGATGATGGCAAAGTATCAAAGGATTTTATTTTTAGTGCAACGATCGGATATTCGTCAACTGTGGGTATAAGATATCCAAGAGAAGTAATGGCTCGTGCAAGCATAGCATATGCTGCTGCAAGACGAGTTGGTGCAGGCCATGTAATGGAGTATTCCGAAAATATAAAACAAGAACTGATGAAAATTCAGGGAGTGCTGTCAAACTTCATGGCTGGGCTTATGGCAGGTGAGTTCGAGGTGTATTATCAGCCAAAGGTACGCATCGAAACCAAGGAGATATTTGGTGCAGAAGCCCTTGTACGTTGGCATAGAAAGGGAAGGTTATCAGCACCGGTGGAGTTTATTCCACTTCTTACGAATGACGGAAGCATAATAAAGCTTGACTACTATGTGCTTGAAGAAGTTTGCAAATGGCTGAGAAAACGCATAGATATGGGTTTTGAACCATTGAGGATATCAGTGAATTTTTCGAGGAAACACCTGGAAGAAAAAAATATGATAGGTAATATAGTTGCCTTGATCGACAAATACGAGCTTGATCACCAGCTTATAGAAATAGAACTTACTGAAAGCGAGGATTATCAAAACTTTGAGCTTATCACAGAGATAGTGAATGGTCTGAGAGCTAATGGTATCGTCACATCTATGGACGACTTTGGTACTGGCTTTTCATCGCTCAATATGATAAAGAATGTTGATCTTCAGGTAATAAAGATAGACAAGTCCTTTATTCCTCTTGAAAAGGATTATGAGGGCAAGGATAAAGATCTTATAATGTTCTATTACATTATAAAAATGGTTAAAAAGCTTGGCAAGGAAACTATCGCCGAGGGAGTTGAAACTGAGCAGCAGCTTGACTATCTCAGAGAAGTTGGCTGTGACGCTGTTCAGGGCTTTGTGTTTGACAAGCCTCTGCCTGCGGTTGAGTTTGAGAAACGTCTAGCCTGCGGTTATAACTGATAAATAAAAGGACGAACATTTTGTGTTCGTCCTTTTTTCTGCATGAATGAAAACAGCCGCAGAATGTTCTGCGGCTGCGATCTTTTATCCTAATGGAGGTTCATCAGGGTCTATCTTTTGGTATGAGATACGGATCGTTACTACGTCAGATCCTGAATCTACCTCAGGAAATGTGACAGTGTGGGCATTATTGTCGTAAGCACCCTTCGGGTCACAGTAATAATACAGCATATAACCGTCTCTTGAAAGGTCAGGCAGCGTAATGGTTTCGCCATAGCCACCGAAATCCTGCCAGAGGTCAAACTCAACATCGTTGCCCTCCTCGTCCTTTGTTTGCATTACTATTATCGCAGTGCAAGTGTTGATATCAACAAACTTTCCTGTGAAGCGAATGTCTTTGTCCTCTATGATATAAGTGTTGTTGTAAAGCGGAACAGCGTCGGTGGTGTACCAGCCTGTGAACGTCTGTCCGTCTATTTCAGACCTAGGACCGTCTATGAGCTGGACTTCCGAGCCTTTCACAAGGTTTTCTTCAACATAATACGGTTCGTCTTCGCCCTCTATATAGAAGTATGCCTTGAAAGTCTTTTCGGTGTAAACGCCGTATACTTCTGTGTCCTTTGCAGGGATAGTGTATTCGCCGTCAGGTATGAGCGTATCATCTGCTGTTTTCCAGTAGAATGTGTAGCCCTCACGTTCAGGCTGCTCAGGCAGTGTGATAGTGCTGTTGTAGTCTGCACTTATCGGACTGTCGGCGATCACCTTGCCGTCAACATAGATCGTCACTTTGTATTTCTTTGGCGTCTTTGTTGCCTTGAAAGTTACGTTTCCGGCAGGCATTGTGAACTTGCCGTCTGTTATCGTTACGCCCTCAGTTGTCCAGTCGGATACCTCATAACCCTCGGCTGTGAACTTATCCTTTACCGTTACTAAGCTGCCAATAGCCGCGGGTTCAGGGTCAGAAATGGATTCGCCGTCTACCTCGTAGTATACATAGCACTGTTCTGCTGTGGCTGTAGCTGTCAGATCATATGCAGGCATTGTTTTTGGCATCTCGGAGAGCAGTCCGTTCTTTGAACTCCACGTCCAGCCGCTGAACAGCAGTCCTGCCGCCTCATCAGGCTTACCATAGTCTGTGAGCGTGTCGCCGTAGTGCATCGTTACAGTGTCGACAGTATTTCCGTTAAGGATATAGGTTATGGTGTATTCTTTAGGTTTTCCGTCTTTCCAAACGGCTTTCAGGTCAAGATCTTTGCGGACGATGATATTTTCGTCCATTGCGTTGTAGAAGTTTTCGTCCTGATCTTCCCAACCTAAGAGGATATAGTCACGCATATCGTCAGTCTTTGTTGGTGACGCCATTGATGTCAGGTCGAGAAGTGTGCCGTAGTCAACGGTCTTTGAACTTATGCCGTTAAGAACACCGCCGTTAGGGTCAAGGGTGATAGTATATCTGTGGACAGTTTCCTGCCAATCGTCATAGCTTATGGTCAGCGTGAGTCCGTCCTCGGAATGCTCCTTTGAAACGCCTGTGCAGCTTCTTGTAAGACCCTCTTCCACAACGTTTTCAGGCATCCAGCCCTCATACTTGTTCAAAAAGTCAACATAGCCCTCATATCCGCCTGAGAATACGTCCTCAGACTTGCCGTTTTGCAGCACGCCGTATTTTGTCTTTACTGTCACATTATAGGTCTTAGGCACTGCCGTGTAAACAGCCGTTAGGGTAGTAGGCACGCTCCATGAGGCTTTCTGTCCGATAGCATATATCTCTCTTGTGAGAGGGTTACGCCAGCCTGTGAGCTTGTAGTCATTTGTTTCGTCTGATTCCTTTGCAGCCCATTCCGCCGGAACAAACTCAAAGAAGTTTTTGGAAGTTACCTTTATCTCTGTTACATCAGAATTGAATTTGCCCTCGCCTGGGTCAAGTTTGAGAGTTATAGTCTGGTCGAAATTCACTCTTAGAGTGATATCCCCAAGGACTTTCTTGTCTTTGTCAAACTTGGATTCGCTCCTTGCGTTTTCCCAGTAGTTTATGGTGTGTTCAGTATTTTCACGCCATATGCAGGCGTCCTCAGCCTCTTTGAAATATTCTTCAGGTATCTTGTTTCCGCTTTGTATGGTGTATGTCTTGTAGTCAACATACTTGTGGTTGACGTCATCATAATACTGCAATGTTATATTGCATGGCGTTGTTTGGTAGATACCAAAATAGTTAACGTCATTTCTTACCGGTGGGAACCATGTTTTATCGTTATATATATCTCCTCCGTTAGGGTCAGTGCTGTAGCCGAGAAGCTTTTTGCCCAGCGGGCGATTCCACGGCATTATGTTTATACGGCTATTGAAAGGATAGGTGTACATCTCAACGCACTGTTCTCCTTTGTAATTTTCATATGCGAACTTAACGTTGAGATCAGCCACGTCATAAGAAGCGGTGTAGATATAGGTGAGTGAGTAATAATCCCTCTGATTTGCAATTTGCAAAGTCATGAGCAGATCATAAGAGTTTGGTGAAGTCACCTTATACAGTGCCTTGTCAACAGGCTGACCGTAAACGAGATTTTGTGAACCAAGACGTTCATAGATGCCCTGTTTCATTACCTTTATTCCGTTTGTAGCCTCGCATACATCACTTCTGTAATTGTAGCCTATCCTTGTATGCCATTCTTTCAGTTTCATATACTTGCTGTCAGCCTCTTCAGGCGGAACAGCCTTTTCATTGACATTGGCAGCCCTTATCTCAGCCGTCCAAAGGTTGGTGTTTGCGTCATAGTAAAGGAATGCTACCTTACCCTGCATTTTTTGCCTTGAATAAATAAAGTCAGTGTTGTTTCTCATCACTGTTGTGGCAGGGTCTTTGTTCCATGAACCTCTTGTGTATTTTACACCGTATATGCCGTCAGGATACATCGCACCTGCAACATTTCCTGCCATGACCTGTCTTGTGCCGATAAGCTCTCGCACACCGTCTACCTCAGAGTAGAAGTTTGCAGTGTACACCTTGCCTATCTCGTCAGGATTTATCTTTGTGGCGTCAGCCCAGATTATTTCTACGTTTGCGACCGTGTTAGTTCCCTTTGCCGCAGCCTTTGTGAACTGGAGATACGGCCCTGTGTAGTATATCTCAGCCGTTGCTGAAACAGTGTTCTTTGATGGGTCATAAGCCTTGTTATACTGAACATATTTGTCAAAGCCTCTTATTTTAGAGGAGTATACCTGTTCGATAGTGAATCCTCTGTGAGAAAAGCCCATGAAGATATTGCCCCAAGGAATGACAGCATGGTTTTTCTTCTTGCCTGTGGTTATGTCAAGAACAGTGCCGGTCATAGCAGGCAGTTCTTCCATTTTTACTTTTACCTTGCCCTCGCCCTTTTCTGAGGTGAGAACTATTGGCGTGGTGGGCTTATCCATTGACAATAGGACTTCTTTATTTCCCATTGTGAAGAACGGCCATTTCTTTTCCGCCAGCGGAAGTTCTAGCTTTGCCTTGAATACATCTGATTTTGCAATAAGTTTCAGTTCAAGATATATTCCGCTTTCCATGTAAAAGCCGCCTACAAGTGTCCGGTATACATTATCGTAATACTGTTCAGGCTTTACAACATGATATTTTGCATAGCCGTAAAGATCAAGATAAGCACCCACTTCAAGAGCCATTCCTACCTTGCCAAGACGTTCAAGACCAAAGAATGAAAGTGTAACAGAACCCTCAATTCCAGTCTTTATGCCCATATAGCCGCAGGCTGTCAGGTCAAAGCTGTATCTGTCTGCACCTATGAGCTTGTTTTTATAGCCCTCGAATTTTCCTGTTGATGAGTCGCCGCAAACGCCTATCTGTGTGGCGTCAAGGACTGACAGGTTGCTGCTTATGCCTGCTGCGAAATTTACCTTCATAACATAATTCAGCTCAAGATTAACGCTGAATATAGTTATAGGCGGAACGAGAGGCTGTGACGCCTTGAACATCGGTATCTCGCACAGAGTAATGTAATCTCCCTGATTTGAGAGCATTTCCTGCATTTGTGCCACAAGGCTGTCAGTGTCGTTCTCCTCGTTGCTGCCAAGCATTTTCTTTACATCATCGGAGATATCACGCCACTTTTCATTTTTCTTGTTCGTTGAGCATACAAGCACCTTGAAACCTATGTCAGTCTGTGAATAAACATTTATGGCATAGTCAAATTCAAGCTGGCTTTCTTTGAACAAATGGAACTCAAAGGATTTGTAGCCCTGAAGTGAAATGTTCAGATACTCCGTTATGGTGATAGATGCGTCAACTTTCAGCTTGTTTTTGATAGTGCTGTTGTATGACAGCGTGAAGGTTATCGCACACCAGTTTTCAGGGTCGCATACACCAAAGTTGTCATTCTCTGCATCGCCTATAGTCACGCTTATGGAAAGGTCTTTGCCAAGCTTTTTGGACAGGTCGAAGAGTGCGTCCTCTTTGAGCCTTGCGTTCTCAGAGAAATCTGTCATGGCCTTGTCAGTATCGTTGCTCGCAAGCAGCGATACGCCGCCGAGTTCGTCCTTTACCTCGTCGCTTTCTGCAAGAACTGCCGCCATTATCATGTTCAGCTGAACAACGCCCTCGCTGCTGTAAAGCGACTGTTCAAGTGCCTGAGTGTCAATTCCGCCGCTTAGTATCTCGTTGGTCATATCCTTTTTAAAGCTGATATCCACCTGATCGAAAACGTCGTCAACGTCACTGTCCTCAAGAGTGATATAATATTCGCCGCTGTATTCTGTGATATCAACGATATTCATAAAGCGGACGCTCTCGTCTATTTTCTGAGTTCCGTAACCAAGACATACAGTGTCGCCCACTTTAAGGGACTGTTCATTGTAATATGACTTGCTTGCGATGTACTCAAATTCGCTGTCTGTGGCGATAAGCTTATCCTTGTCAAGATATTTTACCTCGTTGTTAAGTTCAAGGATATTTGACTCAGGCTTGTATATCCTGAATGTGTATTCTGTGACTTCTTCTCCGACGCCCTTTATGGTCACGCCGTCGTTGACGGTCATTCTGTAAAGGCAGCCTGCTGTATAGCTGCTCTCAGGGATAAAAGTGTATTCATTGCCGTTTGCTGTGACAATGAACTTATCAGGAACTTCGCCTGTCAAGGCTCTGAGAGAAATGAAGTCAAAAAGGTTATCCGCTGTTATCTCGCTGTCGCTTATAAGCGTGATAGCAAGCTTTTCGCTTTGGTCTTCTGCATAGTATGTTGACGGCTTGTTAAGCTGGAAGTTATCGTCGCTGTCAACATATGAGGCGTAAAGGGTCGTGTCCTCATTTACCACTGTGTCAGCATAGAAAGGTTCTGTAAGCCCCTTGTCTGAATACCAACCTGTGAATGATCTTCCTGCCTGATAAGCCTGTGGAAGAGTGCCTGCCTCTTTGCCTTTTATTGCGGTAACAGGTTCAACAGGCGTGCCGTCGCCACTGTCAAAGGATATCGTCACTGTGTCATCGTCAGACTGTGAAACAGAGCCTTTTACCTTTGCTGTAACAGTCGCCTTTTTGCCGTTTACAGTAACGTCCTTTGTTATAACAAGTCCGTCAAAGCTTTCCGCACTGTCAGCCGAGGCTGTCTGTGGGAACTCTGCTGCAAAAGCGGAAACGCACATTGCGGTACAAAGGAACATCGAAAGCATACGCTTGCCCTGTTTTTTCTTTGTGGCAATGATGATAAGTCCCGCCGCTGAAATAAGCATAAGAACTATCCACGGTGCTGCGTTTCGTGAGCCTGTTGACGGGTTCACGCTGCCTGCTGTGTCGGCTGCTTTTGATGATGCCGCTGATGATGTGTCAGCTGTATTGACAGAACTGTCAGCTTGTGAACTTTCTGATACAGTGCTTTCCACTTCAGAAGTTGCAGACGAGCTGCCTTCGACCACTGCCGTCACCTTGTGTTCTCTGCTTTCGCCTGCCGCCAGAACATAGCTGTCTGTGGTGAGAGCACCGCTTATAAGTTTCATATCCTCAGGCAGAACTATCTCGCCGCTGACATTTTCCAGCGTATCGCTGCCGCCGTTAGTCATTGTCAGAGTTATGTCGGCTCTGTCACCTGAAACGTAATCGTTTTTATCGGTCTTTATTTCCGCAGACAGACCCCTCGCTGCCTCTGCCCCGGCTGAAACAGTCATCACAAACGAAAAGAGAAAAACTGTCAGCAGGCTTATGACCGATATCTTGCAATATCTTTTTTTCATTATCCTACCCCCTTTTTTGTATTATGACCGTCCTGATATCATGCGGTCATGACTTTGTCACTTGCTGCCCATTGCCTGTTCAAAGCCTTTTTCGGCTCTCTTGACCACTTCTTCAATAAGCTTGCGTGCAATGGTGGCAAGGTCGATACTTAATACCTTTTGCGTCATCTCCTTTCTCTTCTCTTCAGGAACATTGTAGAGTTTCAGGCAGCAGTCGAGAAATCTTTTGAGCTTTAAGTCCACCGTGAAATAAACATCACATGGACGTGCCATAAAGCCTCGCATTATGCTGCTTGACGCTATGTCCATTTCGTAGTAATCTTTATCATCAGCGTCGCCCATATAGCTGCCGAATATCGCCTTGAGCTGCTTTGCCGTACTTCTGTATATGTATTCCGAAGTGCTCGGCAGGGAATACGCCTTTACATACACTTCTCTCAGCGGCTCTGAAAGTTCTGTTATGTGTATCTGCAACGCAGTTTCTATGCAGTACATCAGCACAGGATCATCTGTCTTTGCGAATGCCTTTGCCTGCTCGAACTGACCTGTGAACATTACTTTCACCAGTGCCAAAAGCAGAGCCTCTTTGTTTTCAAACGCCGCAAAGAACGAAGTCGCCGACATTCCTGCCGCCTTTGATATCTGTGAGGTGGTCGTGCCCTCATATCCGTTTTCTAAAAAAAGCTGTACCGCCGCATAGAGCATTTTATTTCTCCTTGCGATACCCTTAGCTTGCAGCCCTTTCATTATATGTACTCCTTTTGATTTTTGGTTCAGATATTGATTGTACTTTTGAGTTTACTCAATTATAGCATATCAAGCAGCGATTGTCAACTGTTTATTAATACAATGTTTCGGAAAAACAAAAAAAGGCTGACGGATAAAACCGCCAGCCTTTCTCATATGTATTTACTTGTCCTGTGCACCAAGAATTTTTCTTGTCTGAGGTATCTCGAAAAGTGCGAACGCACCGATAGCTGTGAATATCATTTCAGGGAGCATATAAGAGCCGTTGTAAAGCAGGCTGTAAACTACGCTGTTGTCTGTTGAGAAACCGTCCCACAGAGCACCGAATGACTTCCAGATAACAACACCGCTGAGGAAGTGGCAAACGAATCTCAGGAAAACTGCTATCATTGTTCCTGCGATCCAGCCCACAGCACCTTTCTTTCTGAACATTCCTGCAACGCCGAGAACCGTGTATGCTGCAAGATAGTCAATAAATATGCAGGCAACGAGCATTACAGGAGAAAGTCCCCAGCCGAAAAGTCCGTCTGTTATGCCCTGAATAAACTGAACGAGGGAGAACACGAACGCAACTCCAAGACCCTTTGCAACGCCGTGCTTGATACTGAAAACAGCTATAGGCAGCATTGAGAGCAGTGTTATTGAACCGCCCCATGGCAACTTGTAAATTCTTATAAAGCTGAGCACCGTTGCCAGTGCAACCATTACTGCACCCTCTACCAGTGTGAGTGTTTTAGATCTTTTCATATTATACCATTCCTTTCTGTGTATAAAAAATGCGTATGCCTGATAAGGGCATACGCAGTGACAGTCAGTATTTTTTCCCTACGCCGGCATTACCCATATCAGGTGCGGTCAGAACGTCGATTCGCTCTTTCTCAGCCGAAAAACATTCAGCTCCCGTGATTTTTATACTACTGTTATTATACAGCTGTTTTGCGTTAAGTTCAATAGCTTTTTCAGCAATTCATATCCGATTTGTATGAAAAGATAAATATTTGCCGCAAAAGCTCGATTTATTATGAGTTTTGTACATCTGTGTCGAGAATTTCCTGAATGTTCTGATAGATAAATTCCTGTGCCTGCTTTGGGAAAAGTATCACTTTGTAGCTGTTTCCAAGCTGTGATATCTTCTCACGCTCTATTATGCCAGCCTCGGAGGAAAGTATGGTGGTCTCAAGAAAATCCTTGCCATTGGATAGATCCTTTGCAAGATAATTTTCGCTTATGAGCCAGCTTTTCACCGCACGCTTTATGCTCCTGCTGTCGCCGTCAGTGCCAAGCTGATAGAAAATGCTGTCGCATACTTCTGTTAGGGTCATGTCCTGCTCTTTGCCTGAAAGTTCTTCCGCATGGGCGATTATGTACTGCTTTGTGCCATGTCCCCCTGCCTGCGACTGCTTTTGCAGATAACCCTCAGGGATATATCTGTAGCCTGAAACAGCGTCAGGATTTTCTTTGAGATATTTCTGTATCTCCGCGATGAAATACTTTCCGTAACGCTCCTGCTTTGATTTTCCAACACCTGATATGTTCAAAAGTTCAGCCTGCGTTCTCGGCAGTTTTATGCACATATCACGCAGCGATGCGTCTGTGAGAATGATATACGCAGGCAGGCTTGCCTGTGCCGCCAGTTTGTTCCGCACGTTTCTGAGCCGACCGAAAAGCTCCTTGTCGAAAGCCGTGACCTCATCTCTGCCAATCTTTGTGGCAGTTTCGCTCTTAGGTTTTTTCTTTGGCAGCCGCATTGTAACGGTCTTTTTGTCCATTAATATCTCCGCAGATTTTCTTGTGAGAGTAAGCACAGAAAAATCCCCGTGGGAGGTCTGAGTGATGTAATCGTCCGCCTCAAGAAATGATATGATCCTGCGGATATAGACCTGCGTGGAGTCTTTCATTATGCCGTAGGTGGAAAGGGTAGTGAGGTCGAAACGCTTTACCTTTTCAGTTTCAGAGCCTTTCAAAATTTGAGCTATCACCCCTGCACCAAAGGACAGATTGCGTTTATGCAGTCTATAAATGCAAGAGAGCACCTTTTGACAGTCCACTGACACATCGACCTCTTCAGTTTCCCCAAAATCGCCAAGACAGCCTGAGCAGTTCTGGCAGGGCTTGTCTTGCTTTTCACCGAAATAACCTAGGATAAATTCTCGCAGACAGCCGCTTGTGTTGCAGTAGTCGGTCATTTTTTTCAGTCTCATAAGGTCACGCTTGCGTATCATCTCGAGGGTATCGTCATCAAGGTCGGGATTGTCATGAGAGTTGTTTATAAGGAATTTGTTCGTCACAACGTCCTGACCGCTGTAGAGAAGGATACACCGTGCGTCATTGCCGTCACGGCCTGCTCTGCCTGCCTCCTGATAGTAGCTTTCGATATTCTTCGGCATATTGTAATGTATAACATAGCTGACGTTGGATTTGTCTATTCCCATGCCAAAAGCGTTCGTTGCTACCATGACCTGGATACGGTCAAAGATGAAATCGTCCTGATTTTTTCGCCTCTCCTCGTCGGAAAGTCCTGCATGATAACGTGACGCTTTGTAGCCGTCGGCACGGAGCTTTTCACAAACGCTCTCAACATTTTTTCGGGTAGAGCAGTATATTATACCGCAGCTGTCTTTGTATTTTTCAACTATCCTCACTGTTTCGCTGTATTTGTCACGAGGATGAGAAACGCCGAAGTAGAGATTTTTTCTGTCAAAGCCTGTGGTAATGGAGAATGGATCACGAAGTTCCAGCATTTTGACAATGTCGGCTTTTACCTCTGCTGTGGCAGTGGCGGTGAATGCACTGACTATGGGACGGTAAGGCAGTCTGCTTAGAAACTCCGGTATTTTCATGTAGGAAGGTCTGAAATCCTGTCCCCACTGAGAAACGCAGTGTGCCTCGTCCACCGCCAGCATAGATATTTTCACTGATGACGCCAGCGAAAGAAAAGAGCCTGTCATTAGTCGCTCAGGTGCAACATATATTATCTTGTACATACCACGGGCGGCATTGGATATCGCCATGTCGTATTGTGCCGCAGTCAGGGAGGAGTTAAGATACGCTGCTCTTACTCCTGACTGTATGAGGGAGTTCACCTGATCTTTCATAAGAGAAATGAGTGGTGAGACCACTACGGTTATCCCGTCAAACATCAGTGCAGGTATCTGATAGCACATAGATTTGCCTGCACCTGTGGGCATGACCCCAAGACAGTCACGCCCCGAAAGTATGCTGTCTATTATCTGCTCCTGACCGTTTCTGAACTGCGAATGTCCGAAAAAGTCACGGAGCACTGAATATTTATTGCGAAAATCTGTCATTTTATCCTTGCTTTCCATTGAATATATATCTCTATTATACTACCAACCGACCGTTAAGTCAAACAGATATACAAAATTTGCCGCCGTATTTTGTCACATCTTACATTCTGCCGCTATTGTAATTTTGATGATATTATGTTATAATTATTTGTGGTAATGACATTTAGAAAAGATAATAAATTAACAAAATCCGAGGGAAGGAATGTCCGGCGGCAAGAGGGAAACTGCGGACAGGGTGAAGATCATGGATAGGGAAAATAATTTGTGGCAAAGCTATTTCGGTGCTGCTTGGGGAAAAATATGCTCAATATGGCATAATATCGGAGGCTTTGTCGTAGACGAGAAAAATAATAAGGTGTATGCCGACGAGAATTGCAGGGCACTTATGGGCCTTGGTGAAAACGTTGATAGCAATAAGTTCAAGGATTTTATATCACTTAATGGCGGAGGACATGACCTTGGTCTGCCTCTGCGTATGGAAATGCTGGATACCCCTGAGGGAGTGACAGCAGGCATAGTTTATCTGTCAAAGGAGCACTTCGCAACGGGCATACTTGAAGAGCTTGACGTTATTTCGCAGTCTGAACTTGTGAGGCTGCTTGATGGCATGACAAGCTCATCACTGCTTGCACTTGTAAGGTTTGAGGGTGCGGACAGACTGCTTGATTCAGATTGCTGTATCGGTGCTGCACTGAAAGCGGCTGTTATGGCTCTGCCTGAAAACGCTGTTGCTGCATTTCATTCTGACGGTCAGTTCTGGATATATGTTCCACGCTTTGACGGCGAACCTGAAAGCTTTGCGGCGGATATACGAAGGGCAGTGGAAGAATGTCAGCTGCCTGATGAATTCGGCGTAAGGTCTTTGGCTCGTCATTCAATGACCGTTACGGCAGGCATAAGCAGCGGCTTTGAAGTTCCGGCGAAACTCATGCACGCAGCAGGATTTGCACTCTATGAGGCAAAGGCTAAGGGAGCAGGCAGCACCTGCTGTTTCACTCCTGAAAAATACGCAAAGCAGAAGAGCGATATCGAAAATATCAGAGCTTTTTCAGAACTGCTCGACAAAAATCTGTTTACATATCATTTTCAGCCTATAGTCAGTGCCTCAACAGGCGAGATAGTGGCTTATGAGGCTCTTATGAGAACAAAGGGAAATGTTTCTCTTAATCCACTTCAGGTACTTGACTGTGCAAGAAATTTCGGCAGACTTTATGATATAGAAAAAGCTACCCTGAAAAACACACTTAAATATCTCAGCAAGCATCAGGCTGACTTTGAGAATCGCAGATTGTATATAAATTCCATATCTTCTCATGCACTTGATGATAATGATTTTTATTCTATCGTCAACGATTATGGCGAGCTGCTTGAAAAAGTCGTTATCGAAATGACAGAGCAAACGGAGATAAGCGAGGACGACCTTGAAAGGATAAGAGTGCGTCTTGAAAAGAACAATATGAGCCTTGCTATCGATGATTACGGCACAGGCTATTCAAATACTTCAAATCTTCTGCGATATGACCCTGAGGTGGTAAAGATAGACCGCTCGCTCATATCGGGTATCGACATGAACCAAAAGGCTCAGAAGATAGTTTCAAAAATGGTGGAATATTTCCATTCAAGCGGATATATTGCACTTGCAGAGGGTGTTGAAACAAGCGAAGAACTCAAGACCATGATAGATTTTGGCGTTGACCTTATTCAGGGTTATTATGTTTCAAAGCCTAAGCCTGTGCTTATCCACGATATTTCGGAGAATATCCGTGAGGAGATAGTCGCTTTCAGCATAGAGGCTGGCGACAATGGCAAAAAGGTATATCATGCGGCGGATAATGAGCAGATAGACCTTGCTAAGCTTGGCAAGAAAAATTATTCTGATATTTTTCTTGGTTCAGGTTCGTTCACACTTGTGGGCAAAAGTGAGGACAACAGTGCAGTGCCGCTTTCAGTTACCATTGGTAACGGCGTTGACTGCACGGTGCATCTTAAAAACGCATGGCTCACAACAGATGAGGACGCTCCTGTTATCAGGCTTGGTAAAGGTTCAAGGACTAAGATGATATTTACAGGCAGCAACCATATAGAAAACAAAGGAATTTTCGTTCCTGAAGGCACTGAACTTGAGCTGTCAGGTTCAGGCGACCTGAGTGTAAGGTCAGAGTCGCAGGACTGCTATGCTATCGGCACAGACAGCAAGCAGCCATGCGGCAGGATAATCGTCGCAATGTCAGGTGCACTCGATATTGTCGCAAACGGCGATAGGAGCGTCGGCATAGGTGGCGGCAGATGCTGCGGAAAAAGCGGCGTTGTCATCACAGGTGGCGATATTTCAGTTAATTGCAGCGGCGACAGGTGCGTTGGCATAGGCAGCACTGACGGCGACGCTGATGTAAGTATCTCAAACTGCGGTTGTAGATTAAAGCTTGCAGCAGGAATGTCAGTGGGCGTAGGCTCGGTAAAGGGAAATGCGAATATAAATGTTTTAGATTACAGCATGAGCTGCGTTCTGTCAGGCAATAATTTGACGGCAGTAGGCGTTCTGGAGGGCGGCACAGGAAATCTGCGTATCGCAAACGGCAGGATAAATGTGTCCATGAAAGGAAGAACGCTCAACTGTGTGGGCACAAGAGGCGGTGCTATGAACTGTGACCTTGAGAACTCAGTCTTTACACTTTATTGCGAGGGCGGTTCTGTTTCAGGCGTTGGCGACAAGACGGGCAGCGGAAATGTGACGGCGAAAAGCTGTCAGTTTGATTTGCTGTTCCTGACAGGCGACGGCTGGGGCCTTGGCAGCCCTGACGGCGTGCTGACAGTCACAGGCTGTAAAGATAATATCAAGATAAACGAATAAATCTTTTTAGTGCAGCAAAGCTGCCATATACGGAGGATCATGTGATGATTAATGATACTGCTAAACGCAGACGTATAAAAATAGGACTTTTGGTAAGTCACCTTGAAGACGATTTTGACGACGCAGTTGCAGAGGGTGCAATGATAGGTGCAGAGCAGTGTGACGCTGACCTTGTTATTTT
>OHEV01000110.1_pt1 | contig 56358 bp, 44 predicted proteins | sample 1567331 | NCBI WGS metagenome assembly OHEV01 (sample SAMEA3879561, study PRJEB24766) | human gut metagenome | biome: human-associated habitat; feature: feces | place: USA | collected 1985/1987 | reverse complement strand
AATCCGCACGCCGCCTTCGGCAGTCTCGGTTGTATAGGTATACAGATGGGATTCTTCTTTTATAACGCCGCCGCATGGAGCGTAGATACCGAACTTAGCTTTGCAGGCGGTGCAGGCAGACAGGGCAGAGTAGACGCCGCAGGAAAAAAGGTCCGTGCAAGAAGTCTTGACAGTATCCTTGCAGGAAAAAAGTGTACCTATGTGAAATATGACGTTGAGGGTGCAGACCTTGAGGCTTTAAAAGGCAGCAGGAACACTATTTCACGCTATTTTCCGAAAATATGCTGTGCCTTGTATCACAGACCGTATGATTATATCACCCTGCCGCTTTATATAAACAGCCTTTGCAAAGGCTATAAGTTTTATATCCGTCAGGAAAAATACTATCCTGCGTGGGAAAACAACCTTTTCTGCGTCCATGATAAATAAGGAGAAAAATAATGAGTATAACAGTAAGCCTTAACGATAACTGGAAAATGAAAAAAGCAGGCACGCAGGAGAGTTTTGACTGCAAAGTGCCATGCTCTGTGTATAAGACCCTGCTTGACTATAAAAAGATACCCGACCCGTATTACCGTGAAAACGAGTATATCTCAACACAGATATGTGATGATGACTATGACTTTGAAACAGTTTTCAGTGCAGACAAGACCGCCGCAGACTGCGAGCATACCGTCCTGCATTTTGACGGCATTGATACCATAGCAAATGTGTATCTCAACGGCGTGCATCTTGGCAGAGCGAACAATATGCACTGCATATGGGAGTTTCCGGTCCACGGCATTTTGAAAGAGGGAGAAAATACCCTCACCGTGAAGATAAAATCCCCGAACCAATATATAAAAGAAATGGACGAAAAACGTCATTTGTGGGGCGTTGATTCCACCATGACGGGCTATACCCATATAAGAAAAGCCCATTGTATGTTCGGCTGGGATTGGGGTCCAATGCTCCCTGATATGGGCATATGGCGTTCGGTATCTCTTGTTATCCCACAGGACGGACGTATACTTGACGTCTACTACAGCCAGAAACATACCGAGAACAAAGTGACCTTGAAAGCACTTGTGCATATTGAAAACCATGGCTGTGAAAAAGCTATGGTGGAGATATCCGACCCACAGGGCAACATCGCCGCAAAAGCTGATATAAGCCTAGAAGGCAGTGCAGAATATTATGAAACTGAACTTGTGATAAACGACCCTCAGCTTTGGTGGGTGAACGGCTACGGCGAACAGCCCCTCTATAAGTGCGTTGTCACCTTGTATGACGAAAAGGGCAGTGCCGCAGATGAAAACGCTCAGAGGATAGGTCTTAGAACGCTCACCGTCAGCCGTGAAAAAGACCGGTGGGGCGAGGAGTTCTGCTTTATAAACAACGGCGTGAAAATATTTGCAATGGGTGCAAACTATATCCCTGAAGATCAGATTGTCACACGCTGTAACGAAGAGAAAACAAGAAAGCTCCTTGCAGACTGCAAAGCCGCAAACTATAACTTTATCAGAGTGTGGGGTGGCGGTTACTATCCTGACGGATATTTCTATGACTATTGCGACGAGAACGGTATCATAGTATGGCAGGACTTTATGTTCGCCTGCTCCGCATATCTGCTCACAGAGGAGTTTGAAAAAGCCGTCCGTGGCGAGATAAAGGATAACGTTATCCGCCTGAGAAACCACCCGTCCCTTGGTCTGTGGTGCGGCAACAACGAGATAGAATCTGCTTGGGAATATTGGGGCCTCCCTGAGGACGAAGAGGCAAAGCGTGACTATCTTATCATTTTTGAAGATATCATCCCTCAGGTGCTCAAAGAGTATGACCCGTGCGAAAATACATTCTATTGGCCTTCCTCACCGTCCTCAGGAGGCGGCTTTAAGGACGCATCATCGAACCATGCAGGCGATATGCACTATTGGGACGTTTGGCATAATTTCAAACCTATCGAGGCTTTCAGAGAGTTCTATTACCGTTTCTGTTCGGAGTATGGCTTTGAGAGCCTGCCTGATATAAAGACCTGCCGTGCCTTTGCCGACGAAACAAAGGGCGACTTTGACCTTTGCTCACCGGTTATGGCGGCACATCAGAAGTGCGTTCAGGGCAACGAGAAGATAATGTATTATCTTGCACAAATGGTGAGATATCCATACGATTTCAAACAGCTCATCTATTCCTCCCAGCTCGTTCAGGCAGACTGCATACGCTCAAACGTTGAGCATATGAGAAGAGCAAGAGGCAGATGTATGGGCTCTGCATATTGGCAGGTGAACGATTCAAACCCTGTTATCTCATGGTCAAGTATCGACTATTTCGGCAGGTGGAAAGGTCTGCATTATTACGCAAAGCGTTTCTATGCCCCATGCCTTGTTTCCTGCGACGACAGCCATAGAGAAAAGCCTGTGCTCAACATATCCAACGAACGCATGACAGCCTTTGAGGGCGTGGTAAAATGGACGCTGAGAAATAACAAAGCAGAAATTTTGCAGAGCGGCGAAAAGTCCGTGAACGTTCCGGCTCTTACCGCACAAAACGTCCTTGACATAGACCTTTCACAGGAGCTTGTCAGCCGCACCGACCGCCGTGAAAAATATCTCGAATATTCCATTATGGAAAACGGCAGAGTGCTGAGTTTTGGCACAACTCTCTTTGTCCGCCCGAAAGAATTTACCTTCCTTGAGCCAAAGATAACCTATGGCATTTCCGAAAGCGAAGATAAGTTCGCATTGACATTCTGTGCCGAGAATTACGCCAAAAGCGTCTGCCTCAGCCTGAAAACTGCCGACTGCGTTTTCTCTGACAACTGGTTCGATATCCACGGAAAAGAACCTGTGACCATAGTGATAGACAAAGGTTCTCTCAGCAGGAAAATGACCGCTCAGGAACTTTCTGAGGAACTTGAGATAATGCATAATTAGGCTGTGACAAAGGCTATGCCTTGGGCGTAGCCTTGTCACCAGCAGGGATATATTGAATGAGGATAGCAAAAACCGAGCATCGGGCTGTCATATTTCTGCAAAGCAGAAATTATGCCATTCCCCTACAGTGGTTTTGTGTAGGGGCGAACAGCGTTCGCTCGCAATGCTTGTGCTTTGCGAACGTACATATCAAACTATCCTGCGTATAAGTAGCCTGAAATATATTTTTAGGAGGAACTGCTTTGAAAGTAAAACTAAGCAAATACTTAAAGCCTTATGCACTTTTTGCGGTGCTCACGCCACTGTCCATGGTGGGCGAAGTGCTAGGCGACCTTCTCCAGCCAAAGCTGATGTCGAAGATCGTTGACGACGGCGTGCTGGGGCAGGATATGAACCTTATCATAAGAACGGGACTTCTTATGCTCCTTGTCCTTATCGGCGGCGGGGCTTGCGGAATCGCAGCGTCTGCGTTCGGTGGAATAGCCTCGCAAAGCTTTTCACGAGATCTGCGTGTGGACGTTTTCAAGCGTGTCATGGGGCTTTCTTTTGAACAGACAGACAAGTTCACAACAGGCTCGCTGGTAACACGTCTTACAGCGGATATAACCGCCATTCAGCAAATGGTGGACTTCCTGCTGAGAATGTTGGTGCGTGACAGCCTGCTGTTCTTCGGCGGAATAATCATGATGCTTACCTTGAACATCAGGTTCGGTATCATAATTCTCTGTGCACTGCCTATCGAGATAGTCATGATGATAATAATTCTCAGAAAGGCTAACCCTTATTACTCTGTTGTTGCTAAAAGACTGGATACCGTGAACTCCGTGGTACAGGAGAACGTCACAGGTGCAAGAGTCGTAAAAGCGTATGTGAGAGAGGATACAGAGCAAAAGCGTTTTGAAGATGCAAATATAAGACTTATGGAATCAAACCTCCGTGTCCAGACCCTTATGGCGATATTGCAGCCTCTGCTTATGATAATACTCAACCTGTCTGTTATCGCCGTTATCCTCATAGGCGGCTGGCAGGTGCAGGCACAAGCTATGAAGGTCGGCGAGGTCATGGCGGCTATTACCTACCTTACTCAGGTCTTGCATGGCGTAATGATGATGTCTATGATGTTCCAGACCCTTGCAAAGGCGTCGGCCTCAGCCGCAAGACTTAGAGAAGTCCTTGAAACTGACCCTGTTATAAAAAGCGGCAGCGTTTCCCTTGCAGATAAAACAGGGGGCACAGTCAGCTTTAAAAACGTTTCATTCTCCTATCCTGAAACAAAGGGCAGACCTGTTATCTCAGACCTTACCCTTGATATAAATTCAGGAGAGAGCGTTGCCATTCTTGGTGCAACAGGTTCAGGAAAATCCTCCCTTGTGAACCTTATCCCAAGATTTTATGACTGCACAGCAGGAGAAGTCCTCGTTGACGGCGTGAACGTCAAGGACTGTAAGCTTGATGAACTTAGAAAGAAAGTTGGAATAGTCCTGCAAAAAAGCGAGTTGTTTTCAGGCACAGTTGAGGATAACATAAAATGGGGCGACAAAAACGCCACCCATGAGGAGGTCATCTCCGCCGCACAGGCAGCACAGGCTGACGAGTTCATACAGAAAATACCTGCCGCCTATGACGGCATGATAGCCGAAAAGGGTGCGTCCCTGTCAGGCGGTCAAAAACAAAGATTGTCTATCTCAAGAGCAGTGCTCAAAAACCCTGAGATACTCATTCTTGACGATTCCACCTCAGCCCTTGATCTTGGCACAGAGGCAAAGCTCCGTGCTGAGATAGATAAAAAAATGAGCGGCACGACCCTTATCATTATCGCACAACGTATCCAAAGCGTGAAAAGCTGCGATAGGATAGCCGTCCTTGACCACGGCAAGCTTTGTGCCTGCGATACTCATGAAAATCTGCTAAAGACCTGCGAGGTATATCAGGATATCTACGCCTCACAGGTAAAAACGTCAGGAGGTGAAGTGTAATGCCTCCAATGCCTCCAATGGGACCCGGCGGAAGAAAGCCGGGCGGACCGCACGGTGCAAGGCTCACAATGGAAAAGCCTAAGGACGCAAAGAACACCCTTAAAAAGCTTATCGGCTATATAGGCAGGAACAGATATCTGTTTTTCGCACTTATCGGAGTAATGCTCATCATAACTCTGCTCAATCTTGCCGCACCGTCTATCCAGCAGATCGCTATCGACTGCATTACCCTCACAAAAAAGAAAACAAGCGTTGACTTCGGTGCACTTGGCAGAACGCTCATAGGTCTTGGTGCAGTCTATCTGCTTTCCTCATTGTTCACCTATATGCAGGGCATCTTCTCCGCAAAGCTTTCCCAGTTCACCGTCAGGACCATGCGTAAAGACTTGTTCTCAAGCCTTGTAAGACTGCCTATAAAGTATCTCGATACCCATAGTCACGGCGATATAATGAGCCGTATGACCAACGATGTCGAGAACATTTCCACAACTATCTCCCAGTCTATAGGCTCGCTTATCTCAGGTGTGCTCACCATTGTGGGAACAGTTGTCATAATGCTTTTGTATTCCCCTCTGCTCACGCTCATATCCCTGTCTACAGTATTTCTCACCATATTCGTTTCAGGCGTTCTCACAAAGTATATGAAGAAGTATTTTATCAAACAGCAGGTTCTCTTAGGTGAGATAAACGGCGAAGTTGAGGAAATGGTAGTTGGATATAGAACTGTGGTTTCCTACGGCAAGGAGCAGGACGCTGTTGACAAGTTCGAGAAAATGAGCAACGATCTGAAAAAATGCGGCATAAAAGCTCAGATATTCGGCGGCGTAATGGGTCCGTGCATGAACGTAATATCCAACTTCGGCTTTATCCTTATAGCAGCCTTCGGCGGCTGGTTCGCAATAAAGGGCTTTATAACAGTGGGAACTATTCAGGCTTTCATACTCTATTCAAAGCAGTTCTCACGTCCTATCAACGAGATAGCCAACCAGTTTGCAAACATTCAGACAGCCATAGCCGGTGCAGAGCGTATCTTTGAGGTCATGGACGCCGATAAGGAAACCGACGAGGGCACAGCTGATTTTGAGGTCGAGAACGTCAAAGGCGATATCAGTTTCAAGCATATAGATTTCTCGTATGTTCCTGAAAAACAGGTGCTCAAAGACCTTGACCTTGAGGTGAAAGCAGGTCAGAAAATAGCCATTGTCGGTGCAACAGGCTCAGGAAAGACCACCATAGTGAACCTCCTCACAAGATTTTATCCTGTTGACAGCGGCGAGATAACCGTTGACGGTCAGAGTATTTACGATATCCCGAAAGACAAGCTCAGACGTTCCATAGCCATAGTTTTGCAGGATACCGTGCTTTTCAAAGACACCATAGAGCAGAATATCCGCTACGGCAGAGAAAATGCTACCCTTGATGAAATAAAGGCAGCCGCAAGATTCGCAAATGCAGACGAGTTCATCGAAAGACTTCCTGAGGGCTATGATACCGTCCTCGCAGAAGGCGGCTCGAACCTTTCTCAGGGACAGCGTCAGCTGCTTTCCATAGCAAGAGCAGTCCTCGCAGACCCTAAGATACTTATTCTCGACGAGGCGACTTCCTCTGTCGATACCCGAACTGAAATGCATATTCAGTCCGCAATGGTGGCACTGATGAAAAACAGAACTTCCCTTATTATCGCTCACCGACTTTCCACTATCCGTGACGCCGATAAGATAGTCGTTATCGACGGCGGTCAGGTGGTAGAAGAGGGCAGCCACGAGCAGCTGCTTGCAGCAAAGGGCTGTTACTATAGACTTTATCAGACCCAGTTCTCAGGCGTTAAGACCTGATACAATGGTGTTTGGAAAACGTATATAGTCAATATCGTACATTCAAACAAATATGTAGTGGAGCGAAACAATTCCTGCTTTGCAGAAATACGACGTCCCACTTCTCGATATTTCGTCAACCCACAAAACTTCGTGATAATTCAAACTTTTACACTCTCAAAATCGGGCTGTCGAGGGTGCCAGCCCCTACATGAAAATTGGCGGTCTTATCAAACAAATCAAGGCACAGGAAACTTCTCCTGTGCCTTTTTTATGCAAAAAAGGACGGCTCTCATAAGAAAGCCGTCCTTGATGTTATCTGAAATATTACTTAGAAATAAGTGCCAGTGTATCTCTAGCAATGAGAAGTTCCTCATTTGTAGGGATAACATAGACCTTTGTCTTAGACTCGTCAGTGGAGATCTCCTTGAGGATTCCACGGCAGAGATTCTTCTCAGCGTCGATGTGGATACCGAGGATATCGAGATTTGAGCAAGCAGCAGCTCTTACCTCAGGTGCGTTCTCACCGATACCGCCTGTGAAGATAACAGCGTCAAGACCGTTCATTGCAGCAGCGTATGAACCGATGAACTTCTTGATCTGATAAGCGAATATCTCGCTTACGATAAGAGCTCTCTCGTTGCCCTCGCTTGCAGCAGCCTGAATATCTCTGTTGTCAGAACCGATGCCTGACAGACCAAGGAATCCTGACTTCTTGTTCATGTATTCTGTCATCTGGTCAGGTGTAAAGCCCATTTTCTTCTCAACATAGTCAACAGCTGAAGGGTCAACAGAACCGCAGCGTGTGCCCATTACAAGACCGTCAAGAGGAGTGAATCCCATTGATGTGTCAACAGACTTGCCGCCGTTGATAGCTGTGATAGAAGAACCGTTTCCAAGGTGGCATGAAACTATCTTGAGCTCCTCTATAGGCTTGCCCATTACCTTTGCAAGCTCGCCTGAAACGAATCTGTGTGATGTTCCGTGGAAACCGTATTTTCTTACATGAAGATCAGTGTAGCACTCATATGGCAGACCATAGAGATAAGCCTTTCTTGGCATTGTTGAGTGGAAAGCTGTGTCGAATACAACTACCTGCGGTGTGCCCTCAGGGATAACAGCCTTGCAGGCTCTCAGTGCAAGAGCGTGTGGGTGGTTATGTACAGGTGCAAGCTCAGCCAGTGCGTCGATCTGGTCGATAACCTCGTCAGTAACAAGGCAAGTTTCCTTGAATATTTCAGCACCCTGAACAATTCTGTGACCAACTGCCGATATCTCAGACATAGAGTCGATGACCTTTGTCTCGCCTGATGTGAGTACCTCAACGAGCTTTTCAAAAGCCTCAGTGTGAGTAGGAAAATCGCAATCCTCTTCGATATGTCTGCCGTCGCCTGTCTTTGCACTTACATGACCGTCGATACCGATACGGTCGCAGTTGCCCTTTGCAATGACTGACTCGTCTTTCATATCAAGGAGCTGATATTTAAGAGATGATGAACCTGCGTTTACAACTAAGATTTTCATTGGAAAAATCTCCTCCCGATTTATAATGTGTCAGATAACAGGCCCATTTTTGTCAGACGATATATGCAATAATTGTGCAATATTGCCTTGACTTTAAGCCCATAATATCATATACTTATAGTATATCAATGTTAATGATAAATTTCAAGAGCTTTTTTCATAAATATACATATTGCACAATTTTTTTACCACGCCGTAACACATTGTATCATAATTCGCAGTAAGCTTTTGAAATACAGAATAAAAATAGCATAGGGTAGAAAGAGGAGTAAAAAAATGAAAATTGCGGGAATAGTAGCGGAATATAACCCGTTCCATAACGGGCATAAATATCAGATACAGGCGACAAAACGTGCCGGTGCAGAGGGCATAGTCGCCGTCATGAGCGGCGATTGCGTCCAGCGTGGCTCGTCAGCGGTGTTCTCAAAATATGACAGAGCACAGGCGGCAATAAGGAACGGAGCAGACCTTGTTATTGAGCTGCCTTGTCCGTTTTCCTGCTCAAACAGCGAGGTCTTTGCGAGAAGTGCAGTAAGACTCCTTGCAGGACTTGGCGAGGGCGTTGTAACAATGATATCCTTCGGCTGTGAAAGCAGCGACAGGAATGCACTTGAGCAGGCAGCGGAAATATCCGCAATGCTTGAAAACTCACAGCAGGTAAGGGAGCTTTTGTCACAGGGCAAGACCTACCCTCAGGCTATGTATGAGGCGTCTATATGGCTTTATGGAAAGACTGCCAAGGATATATTTGCCTCTCCGAACAATGTCCTTGCAGTAGAGTATATAAAAGCTGCAAAAAGGATAGCACCATGGCTCATGCCTTATGCCGTAAAACGTGAGGCGGTGGCACATGATTCTCAGGCTGAGTCGGGCAATTTTGCCTCTGCCTCCCATATCAGAGAGCTTATAAAAAAGGGCGGCGACTGGCAAAGGTTCGTTCCTTATGACTTTGAGGGCTGCACACCGTCATTTATCCAGCAGGCAGGCAGAGAAGTGCTTTTCAAACTGTGCACAGCCTCAAGAGAGGATTTTCTCGCCCTTCCTGACTGCGACGAGCACCTTGCAAACAGATTTATGTCTGTCGTAAGTTCCTGCCCTGAAACCATGGATATATTCGAGCAGCGTATAAAGTCAAAAAATATCACCATGGCAAGAGTGAGAAGAATGGTGCTGCACCTTGTTCTCGGCATCAGAAAAGACGATATCCGACAAGTGCCATACGGCAGGATACTCGCCTTTAACCGCACAGGCACACGCATACTTGCTCAGGCTGAAAACAGAACGCTTGAGTATGATACCTCGCTGAAAAAGCTTGAGGATATCTCAGATTATGCAAAGCGTGTGGCATTCCTCGAAAAGAACGCCGTAAGACTTAGAGAAACAGCAGCCTTTGGCAGATGTGTTTCTAATGAGTATACAAGAAAGATAACCATAACCTGATAAAAAGGAGGACTGAAAATGAAAAAACTCAAAGGCATAGCTGGCTTTTGTACCGCCTTGCTCATGACTTTCCAGCTGTCAGCACAGACCATAGTCCTTGCCGCAGAGCAGGACAGCTTTCAGATAAACCCTGTGAACATCACCGACAACGGCTACGGCTATGAGGTGGAGGGCATTTCAAAAAGCTCTGTGAGCAGCTATCAGACCAAAAAGCTTGCAAGAGCCGCAGCCGCAAAGCTGCCCTCTGCCTATGACCCAAGAAACTCAGGCGAGCTCACCACTGTTAAAACTCAGGCAACAACAGGCTCATGCTGGGCGTTTTCAGCACTCGCCTGTGCAGAACAGGACCTTATAAAAAAGGGCCTTGAAAACCCGTCAGTGGATTTTTCCGTACCTGCATTGGTGCTGTCCTCAAATTCAGGCACTGCCACAGGTTCAGATGATTTTGCCTCAGGCGGAAACTGGCTCTTCGCCGCCTCAGCCTTTGCAAACGGTCAGGGACTTTGCTATGAGGACTATGAACCGTTTCTTGCCTACGGAACTAAAAATATGACCGTTTCCGAGGATAAGAAAAACGTCAGCGAGTATAGGCTCAACTACGCTATGGAGCTTTCAAACGCCACCGAGGTCAAGCAGAAGATACAAGAACTGGGTGCAGTGTCCGCCAGCTACTTCGCAGGAACAGGCTATATGAACGAGGACAATACCGCATATTATAACCCTGACACTGACGAGAATACCGTCATCAACCACGCCGTCACTATCGTTGGCTGGGACGATAACTATAGCAAAGATAATTTCAAATATACCCCTGAACATAACGGAGCATGGCTCGTGAAAGGCTCGTGGGGTGCAGATCAGGATAACGACGGCTATTATTGGATATCCTACGATCAGAAAGAATTTGGTCAGTGGAATTGCTATGATTTTGAAAAAAGCTGCGATAATACATACTTTTACAGCAAAATGACAGGCTATATGGTGAACGCCAGCAATGACGGAGCGGTATACGCCGCCAACGTTTTCACCGCCAAGGAAAGCGAAAAGCTCGATAAAGCAGGCTTTGTGTATGTTGGCAACACAGGCAGTGCAGATTATACCCTGAGCATTTATTCTGACGTTTCCTCAGGCAGCCCGGTGGGAGTCCTTGAATCGCAGGTGAGCGGCTCAGTGTCCGCAAACGGATTTTATACCGTTGATATCCCTGAGGACGTGCTCCTTGAAAAGGGCGAAAGCTACTCCGTTGTGATAAAATTCAGCGGCGACGATAACAGAGGCTATGCCGTTGCAGAAAGCGGCAAAACATCTAAAGCGACAGCAGGTCAAAGCTATGTATCTATCAACGGCAGATATTGGACAGACGTTAAAGCCGGCAATGATGATTCTATGGGAAACTTCTTTATCTACGCCTATACAGACGATACCGCAAAGCCCGACAAGAGCGGACTTGAAAACGCCCTTGCCAAGTACGGTACGCTCACAGGCTGTGAGCGGGAGGCGAACAACGCAAGAAAAGTCATTGACGATGAAAATGCCTCGAAGAACGATATCAAAAACGCTGAAAAGCTTTTGAAGTCAGCCGCCAAGGAAAATGACGAGGCTCTCGTTATCACAAACGAAAGCCAGTGGGAAAGCTTTGCAAAGAGTGTCACGAACGGCGAAACTTTTGAGGGCAAGCTCGTTACCCTTGAGTCTGACCTTGATTTCGGCGGAAAAACTATCTCACCGGTGGGAAACTATTCCAATGCCTTTATGGGCTATTTTGACGGCAACGGCCACGTTATCAAAAACGCCGTTATATCCGCAAGCGATTATTCGGGACTTTTCGCAAATATTAAATATGGTGCAAAAATAAATAACATCTCCCTGAAAGACTGCACAGTGAAAGGAAACTATGCAGGCGGAATAGTCGGCTTTGCACAAGGCGAGGCAGTGAGAGCCTGCACCTTTGACGGAACAGTTTCAGGCAGCGTCTATTCAGGCGGCATAGTTGGCAGAGCAGCCTGCGGTATCATTACCGAGTGCTCCTCAAACATAAGCGAAAACAGCACCAAAGGTACGAATGCCTTTGTGGGCGGCAGAGATATCTCCATGACCGTTGTGAACGCCTCAGGCTGCTATAGTGCAAACAGCGACAGCAGCGTTTCGAGCCTGTCAGCAGGTCAGGCTATGTCGCAGGGTGCATATGCAATGAATACCTATGGAGATAAGTTCAAAGACAGCGGCAAGTGGACGTTAGAGGACAGCCTTGTAAGACAGACCTCCTACAGCGAGCAGCCGTCCCATAAAATAACCTTCGACGCCGTAACGCAGACCATAGAAGTGTGCTCAGACTATGCAGGAAAGGTAATTTTCCCTGACGTGAACGTCCAGCAAGGCTGCGTTCTGAGCTGGTATCGCAACGGCGAACCGGTGAATGGCGATACCGTTTTCACTGAAAATTCCACAGTTTCCGCAAAAGTAACTTCAAGGGATAAAGCAAGGTTCGATTACGTTCTCAACGGCGGCGAAAACAGCAGCCTTAACCCGTTAGAACTTGACAAAGGCGAAAGTGCAGATCTTGCCGAACCTGTTAAAAAAGGTGCTCAGTTCACAGGCTGGTATGATAATCCAAAGCTTGAGGGCGAGCCTGTTACCAAAATAAGCTTTGCCGACGGCTCAAAGGTGCTTTACGCAGGCTGGAAAGCCTATACCTATACCGTAACGTTCACCGATATAAACGGCAATGCCATTTCCACTCAGACCGTCGAATACGGCAAAAGTGCCTTTGCACCTGACGCCCCTGAAATAAAGGGCAGACATTTTGTCGGCTGGGATAAGGACTTTTCAGCCGTCACCTCCAATATGACCGTGCAGGCTCTCTATACCGAAAGAAAGCTTGTCAGCAGCTGCATCGTGAAAAATCTTGTGAGCGAAAAATATTTCACAGGCTATGAGATAACGCAGGATAACGTCAAACTGTATTATGACAACACCCTGCTTGTCCGTGATGTGGATTATACCCTTGAGTATGCCGACAATATCATGGCAGGCAAAGCCAAAATGATATTCACAGGAAAAGGCGAATACAGCGGCACAAGCGTCGTTACGTTCGCCATTCTGCCAAGATACGGCTCACTCACCAGCAACTATTATGTCGATACCCTTGCGTTCACAGGAAAAGCCCTAAAGCCTGACGTAATGGTCACAGACAGAGGCAAGTTCCTTATGCCAGGTCACGACTATGTAGTTTCCTACAGCTCAAACGTAAAGGTCGGACAGGGCACGATAAAAATAGATTTCATAGGGAATTATCAGGGCACAGTCACAAGAAACTTTACCATAAACCCTGCCAAGCAGAAAATACAATCCCTGCAAACAAGATATAAAGGCTTTTATGTAGACTTCGTGCAAAAAGCCTCCGCAACAGGCTATGAACTGCAATATAGCACACGCTCTGACCTTTTAGGTGCACCGAGCCTGTGGATATCTTCCAATAAGACCGACAAAAAGACAGTTTCAGGTCTGTCAGCAGGAAAGAAGTATTATGTAAAAGTCCGTTCCTATACAGACGTGAACGGCACTCGCTATTATGGTGCATGGTCTGATACAAAGAGCGTCACAGCCGCAAAGAACAACTTCGCCAAAGCCAAGGTCAAAGGCATAAAGACTAAGAACTTCACTGGCAAGAATATAACCCAGAGCATAAAAGTCACCTATGGCAAAAAGACCTTGAAAAACGGCAAAGACTATACCGTAAAGTATTCTTCCAATAAGAGCGTAGGCACTGCAAAGATAACAATAACAGGAAAAGGCTCTTACGGCGGCGTTATCACAAAGACCTTTAAGATAAACCCTGCCAAGCAGAAGATACAAAAACTCACCGCAAAGAAAAAGGGCTTTTTTATCGACTATGTTCAAAAAGGTTCTGCCACAGGTTATCAGATATCCTATTCCACAGCCTCGAACTTCAAGGGTGCAAAGGTGGTAAAGGTGACGTCTAATAAGAACGACAAAAAGACCATAACAAAACTCAAAAGCAAAAAGACCTACTATGTCCGTGTAAGGAGCTATACCGTCAAAAGAGGAAAGACCTATTACGGACCGTGGTCTGATACCTCAAAGATCCGCACAAAATAATCGTCATTTAAACGGGAGGGATAGCAATGACTTCAAAATTCAATACCATGAGAAAATTTTTCTCGTTGCTTATATGTGCCGCTGCCGCAGTGCCCATGACGGCTTTGACAGCCCACGCAACAGGGGAGGCATTCTTCTATTTCCCGAAGAACGCCGTCATGACAGATCAGGAGTTCGACGTTACACTGACATTCTCCGCAGATTCTGAGATAGGCAGCGTTCAGGCAAATATCGCATATGACGATTCCGTCATAGAATTCGTTTCCAGCGACAACGCCTCAGGCGGCGGAGGAGTGCTCACCGTGAACGGCTTTCCCGACAGCCCCTCGTCAGAAGTAAGTTTCAATTTTACCTTTAAAGGACTGTCCGCAGGAGATGCAAATATAAGCCTCCAAAGCTGTCAGATATATTCACCTGACTCAGAGCTTATCGGCTCGCCTACAGCTTATTGTATCATAACCGTAGGCAGCGATAAAGTGGAAACACAGACCGAAACCACTACCGAGAAAACCACTACCACTGCCGCCCCCGAAACAACAGCCTCAAACGGTATCCCCGATAAAGGCGTCTTAACAGCCCTGACTGTTGACAACGGCGAGCTTTCACCGGCTTTTGCCTATAACGTCTATAACTATACCGTGAACGTTGATAATTCCGTCACAAATGTTGAAATAGAGGGCACAACAGCAAGCCCCTCAGATTATATATGGTATACAGGCACAAGCGAGTGTCAGGTGGGCGAAAATGTCAGAACTATCACAGTCACAGACGTTGACGGCAACGCCACCACCTATACTGTCACAATAATAAGAGCCTCCCAAGGCGACCAACAGCAAACCCAGACCGTGACAAAAAAGACCGGTTCCGGTACGTCCTCTGAAACGTCCAAAAACGCAAACGTCATGGATCAGTATAAAAAAATGCTCAACACCGCCCTTGCTATCGTCCTTATCGTCCTTGTTATTGCCCTCGTGGTCATACTAATATGGATAAAAGGCAAAGTAAAGGGAAGAAAGCAGGATAAATAAAATTATACCGACAGGGCTAAAGTTACGCAAATACGCAGTTTGCTATATACTTTAGGACCCTGTCGGCTTTTTATGAAACAATATAACACATCATTTACATGAATACACATTTTTTTTACAAAATTCACACACAAACCAGTATAATTCAAAGGCTCACGAGGGTATAATGTATACATACTGATGGTGATTCAGTTTAGAGAGTGGCTCCAATAGGGGCTGCTTTTTTTATGCCCTGAGGGCTTTTTTCATAAATTCTTCCGTGGAGATGACTCCGCTGCGATTGTATCTGTAAAGACCAAAAAGGCAGCCTTCATCTCCCTTTTTTATTATGTTCATTTTTCCTTCCACTCCAAGACTTGCCTCAAAGCCCATGTTCTTCACAAGCCGCCTTGAGCTTTCGCAGTTTATCCCGAAAGGATAAGTGTAAACGTTCGGCTGAAATCCGCAGTGTTCATCGCATAACGTTTGCAGTTTTGTGGTGTCGTTGAGAAACACCTTGCGGTAGTCCTCATAGCTTTCCCCCTCCAGCTGACTGACCCCACGCCTGCCCTCAAGACGGTGCATATCGTATGAGTGATTGCATATCTCAACATGACCGCTGTTTCGCAGCACCGAAACGTCCTGCCAGTCAAGATAAGAGTAAGCAGGATTCGGCTCAGCCTCTTCACAAGCAGCGTCAGTGTATGCCCCAACTATCGATACCGTGGCTTTCATATCATATTTTTCAAGAAGTGGCAGAAGATATTCTCTGTAATTGTAAGTGCCGTCATCAAAGCTCAGTATGATAGGCTTTTCAGGCAGCTCGCCCCCACGCTTGACATATCTTATAACATCGTTCACAAAAACCGTGTTGTAGCCGTTTTGTTTCAGATAAAGCAGATCTTTTTCAAGCTCAATGGGCGTTATGACATATTCTCCGCTGCGTGCCTCGTCTTTTACTATGCTGTGATACATTATTATGGGCAGCTCTATACCGTCCCCAGCCTCGCTCTCCTGAGCAGGCGTCGGTATCGTTATCACCGCCGCAAGTACCGTCAGCACCGCTATCAAACAAAGCACAGCCCTTTTCCTCAGCCTCAGGCTTATAAACATATTTTTTACCCCCTTTTTTACCTATTCTTATTCATATCTATATGGTTATTTGCATTGTAAGTTCACAAAAAATATGCCTGCGGTACTTGAAATAATTGTGCAAATGTGATATAATGATTTCATAATGCAACCGTGCCATGCTTGGACAGGGCTGAGAAAATAAGTTTGTAAGGAGGATCTACATATATGAAAACGCTGCGTTCAAAGCTGCTGCTCGCCATGCTGTCAGTAGCACTTATAATCACGGTACTGCTCAGCGTGGTTTCTGTATATTTCATCAATATTTCTGCAAAGGACACTCTTAAAAGCACCGTAGAGCCATTGGCTGTTCAGGCTGCAAAGAATTTTGATTCCGTTATCGGCTCTTATACCAATAACGTCGTGTCCACCGTCAAGTCCGACTCATTCATTGAGGCCAAGACCGACGCCGACAGACTGAAAGTACTCAAAAGCAGTTTTGCCGACAACACAGGTTTTTACCTGAACTTCACTATCTTTGACAGTGACGGCATCGTGCTTGCAACTGACAATGAAACTATCTCCTCATCGGTTGAGAAAGAGCACATCAAAGGTGCCTGCGAAAGAAACTCAGCTTATCTCACCAATATCTATACTTTCGGCGGCAAAAATTATTTTACAATACTTGCCTCCACAAAGTCTGACCTGATAGACCAGAGGGTCGGCTGTATAACCATTCAAACAGATATGCTCGTTGATACCCTTAATGAGTATACATTCGGCAAGTCCGGCTATGTTTATCTTATAGGCTCAGACGGCAAAGTCCTGCTCCATAAGAATAACGAAATGGTGGGCAAAAATGCCCTTGAGGTCGGCAAGAATAACGCCGATTATAAAGAAGTCACAAATGCCGTTGAGGATATACTTTCCGAAAACAGCGGCACAACAGAATATAACCTTAAAGATAACGACTATATAGTCGGCTATTATAATTCATCGTATTTCGACAGCACAGTTATAATGGTCACAAACGTCGCAGACTTTACCACAGCAAGCTCCAGTGCACTTACAAACATCATTGTAATAGGCGTTGTGCTCATGTGCCTGACCGTGCTGTTCTCATTGCTCTTCGCAAAGAGGATAACAAAGCCTATCATCTCCACCACAAACAGACTTCGTTCCCTTGCACAGGGCAACCTTACAGACCCTGTTGACGTGTGGTATTCAAAGGACGAGCTTGGTGTCCTCTCAAATTCCCTTGAAGAAACTATCGTCTGCCTAAGACAGTATATAAACCTTATAACCGTGGCACTCACTCAGATATCTGAGGGCAACCTCTGCCACAGAATGGAAGGCACTTTCAAGGGCGACTTCTACAAGATAAAGAGCACATTTAACGAGATCCTCGATTCTCTGTCCGATACCTTTGCGTCTATCAATATGTCTGCCGAGCAGGTAAACTCAGGAGCAGTTCAGGTGTCAAATATCGCACAGTCAGTTTCACAGGGTTCAACTCAGCAGGCGTCAGCTATCGAAGAGCTTTCCGCTACCCTCAGCGACGTTTCAAAGCAGATAACACAAAACTCTGCCGACTCAAAAAAAGCATACAATATTGTCCTTAAAAATACAGACGCCGTTGATAATTGCAACAGCGATATGGGCAACATGGTCAACGCCATGAACGCTATTCATACAGCCTCAGACGAGATCTCAAAGATAATCAAGGTCATCGACGAGATAGCGTTCCAAACAAATATCCTTGCCCTTAACGCCGCAGTAGAGGCTGCAAGAGAGGGCTCAAAGGGCTTTGGCGTTGTAGCGGACGAAGTAAGACGACTTGCGTCAAGATCAGCCGAGGCAGCAAAGCAGACCGCCGCACTTATCGAAAACCAGTCCGCAGCCGTTTCAAAAGGCTCTAAGATAGCCGAAGAAACAGCCGATTCATTGAATAATATCGTAAGCAATTCAAATACCATAAAGGATCTCGTAAAGAATATCTCCGACGCATCAGAGGCTCAGGCAGAGGCTATCGTTCAGGTAAATACAGGCGTAGACCAGATCTCCGCAGTCGTTTCTGCAAATACTTCCATGGCAGTCGGCTCAGCCTCAGCAAGTGAAGAGCTCTCCAGCCAGTCGCTCATACTGAAGAACATGATAGCACGTTTCAAACTCAGTGAGAACGGCGAAAAGGGTAAAACTGAACATCAGTCGTCAAGATTCACCTATATCGACGACGAACCTGAAAGCGACGCTACCCCTGAGGACAGCCAGCAGGATGTGACCGTCCCTGACGAGGACAATGTAGAAGATTTCAGCACAAGCGATAAGTATTGACCATAAATTTCATTGAAAGGACTTGATAAAAATGAAGAGAAGAATAGGCATACTCACCAGCGGAGGAGATTGTCCGGGACTTAACGCAACTATCAGAGGCGTTGCAAAGGCTTGCTATGAAAAGTTCGGCGAGGACGTTCAGATAGTAGGTATCGAGGACGGCTATTACGGACTTATCAATAATATGTGCAAAGAAATGAAACAGTCTGACTTTTCAGGTATCCTCACCACAGGCGGAACTATCTTCGGAACAAAGAGAACACCTTTCAAGAAAATGCAGGTCATCGAGGAAGATAACGTGGATAAAGTCAAGGCAATGAAAGATACCTATAAAAAGCAGAAACTTGACTGCCTGCTCACATTGGGCGGCAACGGTACTCATAAGACCGCAAACCTCCTTTCCAGCGAGGGTCTTAACGTTATCGGCCTGCCTAAAACTATCGACAACGATATTTGGGGAACAAGCGTAACATTCGGTTTCCATACCGCAGTGGATACCGCCACAGACGTTATCGACAGACTTCATTCCACAGCGAACTCCCACGGGAGAATACTCGTTGCTGAAATAATGGGCAATAAAGCAGGCTGGCTCACACTCTATTCAGGCATAGCAGGCGGAGCAGATATGATAGTCATTCCTGAAATACCATATGATATCGAAAAGCTTGCCGCTGCCTGCGAAAAGAGAGAATCAAAGGGATTTTCTATCCTCGCCGTAGCCGAGGGTGCTTTCGATAAGGACGAGGCTAAACTCAAGAAAAAGGAAAGAGCAAGACTCCGTGCAGAACAGGGTCTTACAACTGCTACCCCTAGAATTGCAAAGCAGATAGAAGAGCTTACAGGCAGAGAAACAAGAGTTTGCGTGCCTGGTCATATGCTCAGAGGCGGCAGCCCGTCAGCTTACGATAGAGTTCTCGCCACAAAGTTCGGCGTTCATGCCGCAGAGCTTATCGCTGCCGATAAGTACGGCTATGCAGTGGCAATGATAAACGAAGTTGTGGCAGAAAACCCACTTTCAGAAGTCGCAGGCAAAACAAAGTTCGTCCCTGCCGACCACCAGCTCGTCAAGACCGCAAAGGCTCTGGGCGTCGCTTTCGGTGACTGATAAATGCAAAACAAAAGCGGTGCAGCCTGAACTGTACCGCTTTTTATGTTTATTTTTGTAGGGGGCGACCTAAGGTCGCCCGCCTGATCCCCAACGTATCATACGCCTGACCCAAACCATATCATATAAGAAAAGCTCCGCATTTTTCCTGCGGAGCTTTTTTTGTCATGCCTTAGCCAATAAGCCAGTCATACATTTCCTGATACTTGTTAGCAGACGCCTGCCATGAGAAATCCTGTGCCATTGCAGATTTGATAAGTCCGTTCCACTCATCACGCCTGTCATCGAATATGTATTTTGCAAACATAACAGTGTTGTACATCTCGTGTGCATTGTAGTTTGCAAAGCTGAAACCGGTGCCGGTCCTCTCAAACTGATTGAATGGCTGAACAGTATCTCTCAGTCCTCCAGTTTCACGAACGATAGGCAGCGTGCCGTAACGCAGCGACATAAGCTGTGAAAGTCCGCATGGCTCAAAGAGTGACGGCATAAGGAATGCGTCAGCAGATGCGTAAATGCGGTGGCTCATTTCCTCACTGTAGTAAATGTTCGCAGAAACCCTGTCAGGATACTTGCCTGCAAACCAGCGGAACATATCCTCATACTTCTGCTCACCCGTGCCAAGCACAACAAACTGTATGCCCTGTTCGCACATTCTCTCCATCATGTATGCAATAAGGTCAAAGCCCTTCTGATCTGTCAAACGGCTCACAATGCCTATCATGAAACGGTTGTCGTCCTGTGCAAGACCAAGCTCAGCCTGAATTGCCCTCTTGTTGTGAATTTTCTTCTCAAGCACGTTGTCGTAATTGTATCTTACAACAATGTTCTTGTCAGTGTCAGGGTTGTAATCAACATAGTCGATACCATTGACGATACCACGCAGATCGTTAGCCCTAGCCCTCATAAGTCCGTCAAGACCCTCGCCGTAGAACTGCGTCTTTATCTCCTCAGCGTATGTGTTGCTGACAGTTGTGATAGCGTCAGCATAAACAAGTCCGCCCTTGAGCATATTTCCGTCAACACCCGTCCTCAGCTTGTCGATAGTGAAGTAGTAGTCAGACAGACCGGATATCCTCTTGAACTGCTCAACGCCGTCATTTCCCTGGAATTTCAAATTGTGTATAGTCATAACAGTCTTTATGCCACGGAAGAAATCTCCCCCTGCAAAGCTGTCATGAAGATATACAGGGATAAGACCCGTCTGCCAGTCGTGACAGTGTATAACGTCAGGACGGAAATCAAGTAGCGGCAGAGCAGAAAGCACAGCCCTGTCAAAATACATAAATTTCTCTATATCCCAGTGGTGCTCAGTGTAAGGCTTATCCCCTGTGAAATAATGTTCGTTGTCGATAAAATAGAATGTAACGCCGTCATAAACACATTCAAGCACGCCCACATATTGGCTCTGACCTGCAAAGTCCATGTAGAAATGGGTCTTGTACTGCATCATGTCTTTCCACTGCTGTTTCATACAGGAATACTTAGGAAGAATTACTCTGACATCATAATACCTCTTGTCAAAGCACTTAGGCAGAGAGCCGACAACGTCAGCAAGACCGCCTGTCTTGATAAACGGAACACACTCCGAAGATGCGAACAATACTTTTTTCATATTCAAGTTATCCTTTCCAACTTAAATTCTTGCGGCAATAATTATCGCTATTGCCAATGTGTACATGATAATTATAACACTTTTTGTTGAAAACGTCAAGAGCAAAACCCTGTTTGCACCGTAAAAGTGCAGTGATGAAAAATTAATAATTAAAAGTAGACATAAGTGTGTTTGTGTGGTATAATAAAGTGTCAAAGTATAATTATCAGATATAGGAGAGTTAAAATGATAACAGTATCAAACGTAAGCCTTTCATTCGGCGGTCAGCTGCTTTTCAAAGACGTTGACCTTAAATTTACAAACGGCAACTGCTATGGTATAATCGGTGCAAACGGTGCAGGAAAGTCCACCTTCCTGAAAATTCTCTGTGGCGAGATAGAGCCTACCACAGGCGAGGTAGTTATCTCAAAAGAGGACAGACTTTCAGTGCTCCGTCAGGATCACTTTGCATTTGACGAGTATACAGTGCTTGAAACCGTAATAATGGGAAATAAGCGTCTTTATGAGATAATGAAAGAAAAGGACGAGCTTTATGCCAAGGAGGACTTCACTGAGGAGGACGGCGACAGAGCAGGACAGCTTGAAAGCGAGTTCGCAGAATTAAACGGCTGGGAGGCAGAGTCTGACGCATCAAAGCTTATTCAGGGCCTGGGTCTTTCCGAGGATATCCTCTATTCTCAGATGTCCACCCTCTCAGGTAACGAGAAAGTCAAGGTGCTCCTTGCACAGGCACTTTTCGGCAACCCTGATATCATCATGCTTGACGAGCCTACCAACCACCTTGATATCGACGCTATCAGCTGGCTTGAGGACTTCCTCGCAGACTATTTCGGAACAGTCCTCGTCGTATCCCATGACAGACACTTTCTCAATAATGTTTGTACCCATATCGTGGATATCGACTATACAAAGATAAAAATGTATGTTGGTAACTACGAGTTCTGGTATGAGTCCTCACAGCTCATGCAGAGAATGATAAAGAACCAGAATAAGAAAGCAGAGGAAAAGATAAAAGAACTTCAGGAATTTATCAACCGTTTCTCTGCAAATAAATCAAAGTCCAAGCAGGCAACAGCAAGAAGAAAGCTCCTTGATAAGCTCACAGTCGAAGAAATGCCTGCATCATCAAGAAAATATCCTTTCATAGGCTTTAATATGGATAGAGAACTGGGCAAAGACGTACTCAAAGTCAACGGCATCTCAAAAACCGTTGACGGCGTAAAACTCCTCAATAACGTTTCTTTCACCCTCAGCCGTACAGATAAGGTGGCTTTCATCGGCGAGTCCGAGCAGGCTATCACAATGCTCTTTAAAATTCTCGCAGAGGAAGAAGAGCCTGACGAGGGTACGATAAAATGGGGCGTTTCCACATCACGTTCCTATTTCCCAATAGATAACTCAGCCTACTTTAACGATAATGACGAAAGCATCGTTGACTGGATAAGAAAATATTCCACTTCCGAAGTAACAGATACCTACCTCAGAGGATTCCTCGGCAAAATGCTCTTCTCGGGCGACGAGATCTATAAGCCTGTAAAAGTCCTCTCAGGCGGCGAAAAGGTAAGATGTATGTTCAGCCGTATGATGCTCTTCGGCTCAAACGTTATCATGCTTGACCGACCAACGAACCACCTCGACCTCGAATCTATCACAGCCGTGAATAACGGACTTAGAGATTTCAAAGGCGTCGTAATTTTCGCATCTCATGACCACGAAATAGTCCAGACAGTTGCAAACAGAATAATCGAGATAACCCCTGACGGCTGTATCGACAGACAGGGCACATATGAAGAGTTCATTGACTGGCGACGTGAGCGTGGCATGAAGTCATTTATAGAGTAATTTTATTATGGAGAAGTATCCAAAATGGCAAAAATGAAAAACGTGACCGTAAGAGGTTACAATATTGATGACGTTCCTGCAATGGCAGAGATATGGAACGAAGTTGTAAAAGAGGGCAATGCCTTCCCACAGAAAGAAACTCTCGACTATGAGGGTGCGAAAAAGTTTTTTGCATCACAAACATTCTGCGGTGTTGCAGAGTATGAGGGCGAAACTGTAGGAATGTATATCCTCCACCCTAATAATGTTGGCAGATGCGGACATATCGCAAACGCAAGCTATGCCGTAAAAAGCACCTGCCGTGGAAAAGGTGCAGGCAAGGTCATAGTTGAGCATTGTCTTTTCATAGCAAAGCAGAAAGGCTTTAAGGTCTTGCAGTTCAACGCCGTTGTTGCGTCAAACGTCAAGGCAATAAAGCTTTACGAGGCATTGGGCTTTGTCCGCCTCGGAACAGTTCCGCAGGGCTTTGAAAATAAGGAAGGCGTCTTTGAGGATATCATTCTTTTCTACCACACACTGTAAGTGAGGGGTTAAGAGTGAGGAATTAAGGTATCGCCTGCGGCGATGATATTTTTTTGAATTTTTATAGTTATTGAAAGGTGAAAAAAGTATGTTAAAAGTAGCAAATATTTTTTCAAATGATATGGTGCTCCAACGTGATAAGAACATAACCGTATGGGGACTTGGCGACGAGGAAAGAACAGTCACCGTAACGCTCAACGGCGTTTCAGTGCAGACAAAGGTCTGCGACGGCAAGTGGACAGTAGTCCTGCCACCAATGAGTGCAGGCGGAGAGTACGAAATGACAGTTTCAGACGGCTGTACAGAGAAAAAATTCTGCCGTATCATGATAGGCGAAGTGTGGTTCTGCGGCGGTCAGTCAAATATGGAGCTTGAGCTGCAAAATGCAAAGGGCGGTAAAGAGGTGCTTGAAAACCTCACCCCTGACTGCAACGTAAGATTTTATTATACCCAGAAACGTGGCAACCTTGACGAAATGTTCTATGAGGACGAAAATAATACCGCATGGTCACAAGCGTCAAAGGATAATTCAAGAGCGTGGAGTGCAGTCGGCTTTTTCTTTGGAAGAAAACTTGCCGCAGACCTCGGCGTGACCGTAGGACTTATCGGCTGTAACTGGGGCGGCACATCAGCCTCCGCATGGGTAGACAGACCAACTCTTGAAAGCAACGGCGAATTAAAAAGCTACATAGAAGAGTACGAAAAACGCAACGAGGGCAAAACTGTCGAAGAGCAGATAAAAGAGTATAGAGATTATCAGAAGTTTGAGCGTGAGTGGGATAAAAAATACGGCGAGCTTTTGCAGAAAGACCCGTCAATGAGCTGGGAAAAAGCCAACGAGATACTTGGCGACAAGCACTGGCCGGGCCCAATAAACTGCGTGAACCCGTTCCGCCCAACAGGACTTTTCGAGACCATGGTGTCAAGAGTCTGCCCTTATACAATAAAAGGATTCCTCTATTATCAGGGCGAGTCAGACGACCATAAGCCTGACAGCTATTATACCCTCCTCACCTCCCTCATAAAACTGTGGAGAGAGAAGTGGGGCGACGACGAACTTCCTTTCATCATCGTCCAGCTGCCTATGTTCAAATATGCCGCCGACCCTGATTATAAGCATTGGTGTAAAATAAGAGAGGCTCAGATGAGAGCCTATAAGACCGTGAAAAATACAGGTATCGCCGTTATCTCCGATTGCGGCGAGTTCAACGAGATACACCCTAAGGAAAAAGTACCGGTGGGCGAAAGACTTTGCCTTCAGGCAGAAAAGCTTTTCTACGGCATGGATGTAAAAGCTTTCGGACCTATCTATAAGTCGCTGGAGTATAAAAACGGCGGCATAGAACTGAGCTTTGACCACGCCGAAAACGGATTTTTTGTAAAAGGCGAGGCTCAGGGTTTTGAGATAGCAGGAGCAGACGGCGAGTTCGTAAAAGCCAATATCGCCATAAACGGCAGCAAGATATTCATATGGTCAAAGGACGTTGAAAAACCGCTCTATGCAAGATATAACTGGTTCAACTACTGTGAAGTAACGATCTTCAACGAAACAGGCATACCACTTGCACCATTCAGAACAGAAAAATAATACAAGAACGTCCCCTAAATGGGGGCGTTTTTTGTAGGGGACGGCACCCTCGACGTCCCGCTCATCAAACTTTTTTTGTTTTGCAGAAATCTGACACCCCGCTTTTTTTGCACTTTACCGTTTCTGATTTTTTTACGAATTTTTTTGTAATTCGTACAAATATGGGTAGGGGCGAACAATGTTTGCACGTTTCGTTCACCGCAAACCACCTGCTTTGACCGTCGCCCCATAACACGCATACTCCAACGTTAATAAAATATTTATAATTAAAACTCTTGGCAAAATCTCCACTGTGTGGTATAATAAAATGTATATAAATGAATTTGGAAAGGCTGGTCTTATTAATGAGAGCTGTTGTTACGGTTATAGGTAAGGACGCTGTAGGTATCCTTGCAAAGGTAAGCACAAAGTGTGCAGAATATAATGCAAATGTTATCGAGGTCACTCAGTCAGTTTTGCAGGATCTCTTCGCAATGATAATGCTGGTTGATATCACAAAGCTCAACTCTGATTTTGCAACTATGGCAGACGGACTGACAGAGCTTGGTCAGACCATGGGCGTTAAGATACACACAATGCATGAGGATATTTTTAACTGTATGCACCACATATAAAGAGGAGATTTCAGTAAAATGATTAATACATATGACGTGTTGGAAACGATACGAATGATACAGGACGATTGTCTTGATATTCGTACTATCACAATGGGCATCTCTCTGCTTGATTGTATCGACAGCGATATAAACGTTGCCTGCGAGAATGTCTATAAGAAGATAACCGCAAAAGCCGCAAGACTTGTTGAGGTGGGCGAGCAGATAGAAAAGGAACTTGGAATCCCTATCATCAATAAGAGAATTTCAGTTACCCCTATCGCTATCGTGTCAGCTGCCTGCAAGTGTTCACCTGTCCCATTTGCACACGCTATGGACAGAGCCGCAAAGGACGTCGGCGTAAACCTTATCGGCGGATATACCGCACTCGTTCCAAAGGGTTTCTCCGCAGGTGATATCGAGCTTATCAAGTCTATCCCTGAGGCACTGGCTACTACCGAGAGAGTTTGCTCTTCTGTAAATATCGGCTCAACAAAAACAGGAATCAACCTTGATGCCTGCAAAATAATGGGCGGTATCGTAAGAGAGTGTGCAGAAAGAACAGTTGACTCTGCCTGCTTTGGTGCAGCAAAGCTCGTTGTTTTCTGTAACGCAGTGGAGGATAACCCATTCATGGCAGGTGCTTTCCACGGTGTTGGCGAGCCTGACTGTATGATAAACGTGGGCGTATCAGGTCCTGGCGTTGTAAGAGCAGCCCTGAGAAAATATCCTGACGCCGATATCACAAAGATATCTGACGTTATCAAGGAGATATCATATAAGATAACAAGAGTAGGTCAGCTTGTGGGTACTATCGCATCAAAGCGTCTTGGCGTGCCTTTCGGTATCGTTGACCTCTCCCTCGCACCAACTCCGGCAGTAGGTGACTCTGTTGCCCATATTCTTGAGGAGATAGGACTTGAAAAGTGCGGCACACACGGCACAACAGCAGCCCTCGCACTGCTCAATGACGCAGTTAAAAAAGGCGGCGTAATGGCTTGCTCAAGAATTGGCGGACTTTCTGGTGCATTTATCCCTGTTTCTGAGGACGCAGGTATGATAGACGCCGCAAAGAGCGGTGCACTCTGCATCGAAAAGCTTGAGGCAATGACAGCTGTTTGCTCCGTAGGTCTTGATATGATCTGTATTCCTGGCGATACCCCTGCCGATACTATCTCCGCTATCATCGCAGATGAGGCAGCTATCGGTATGGTAAACAATAAGACCACCGCAGTAAGAGTTATCCCTGCTATCGGCAAGAGCGTAGGCGAGGAGCTTGACTGGGGCGGACTTTTCGGCTGCGGACCTGTTATGCCGCTTAAAAAAGAATCTCCATCAAAATTCATCAATCGTGGCGGTCAGATACCGGCACCACTACATTCTCTCAAAAACTAAACTTTTACGGCGGCAGAGCAATTCTGCCGCTGTTTTTGGTAAGGAGGAAAACGGCTTGAAACGCTGTATGTTTGCAGACTTTACCTTTGAAATACCCTTTGAAGAGCGTATAAGGCTTATAAAAGAAAACGGCTTTGACGGCGTTATGCTCGGCTTTTCTGACGTATTAAAATATACCCAGTATGAAATTGTACGAAATATTGGACTTGAAATAGAAAACGTCCATTCTCCATTTGACCGCATGAACGCCCTGTGGGAAATATGTCCCGTGAGCGAGTATATACTCGACAGAACGCTTGAGTGCGTGAAAGTCTGCGGCGAAAACGGCGTAAAAACTATGATTTGCCACCCTACTGACGGACTTGTTCCACCTGAGGTGACACGTTTCGGCATAGAGAATTTCGGCAAGATAATACAGTGCGGAAAGGAAAACGGCGTCGATATCGCATTTGAAAATATCCAGCTGCCGCAGTTTCTTGACGTGCTTTTCGACCGGTTCGGCAGCCTCGATAACGTGAGATTTTGCTACGATACAGGCCATGAGAATTGCTTTTCAAAGAATACCGATTGCCTGACAAAGTTCGGAAACAAACTCGCCTGCCTGCATATCCACGATAACGACGGCGAAACTGACGGCCATATGATACCATTCGACGGCAATTTGGACTTTGAGAAATTCCTGAGAAAACTCAAAAACCTCGACCGCCAGCCGCCTCTGTCGCTGGAACTTTATATGTCAAAATCCCCATTGTATAAAAACGCCGCACCCGACAGCTTTGTGAAACGTGCCGTTCAGGCAGCAGCACAGCTCGAAAAGCTTTACCAGTCTATATGAGTACAATTTTTAGTACAGATAGGAGAGCCCATGAAAACTCTTATTGATATGCATACCCACACAGGCTTTTCCCCCGACGGAGAGGGAACTGTCCGGCAGTCCATTCAAAGGGCGAAAGAACTTGGCTTGGCAGCCTTCGCCATAACCGACCATTGCGACTGTAATTTCCGCTATAAAGCCGACCATTACGGCGACCCAAATACCCTGAAAGACGGCATGATGTACGGCTCAGGGGAGTATGCCCCCGCAAGTATCGCCGCCCAGTATGAGGCAGCACAGCACCTCAGTGACCTGAATTTTCTCTGCGGAATAGAGCTTGGTCAGCCCTTGCAGGATATAGGATTTGCCGAAGAGATAGCCGCCGATAAACGCCTTGACTTTATCATCGGCTCTCATCATCAGAATAAAGGCAAGGACGACTTCTATTGGATAGAGTACAAAAATATGGACTTGTCCCAAATATATGCCCTCTTGGACGACTATTTCAAAGAAATGCTTGAAATGTGCAAATGGGGCAAATTCGACGTTTTAGGACACCTTACCTATCCTTTGAGATATATTCAGGGTGACTGCGGCATACAAATAGACCTCGCCCCCTATGATGAGATAATAAGAGAAATTTTTTGTACACTTATTCAAAAAGGAAAGGGCATAGAGATAAACGTGTCAGGACTTAGGCAGAAGTACGGAAAGCCCCTCCCCGACCTCGGCTATGTAAAGCTCTATAAGGAACTCGGCGGCGAAATACTCACCATAGGCTCTGACGCTCACTATACCACCGATATCGGCAAAAATATCTCTGACGGCGTTGAGATCGCCCAAGCGGCAGGCTTTGAATACCTGACCTGTTTCAAAAAGCACGAACCGAAGTTCATAAAAATATAAGCAGGTCAAATAATAAAAATGTCCCGACCTAGCAGAACGCTGCTTTGTGTAGGGGCGACCTGAGGTCGCCCGCAATTATAAAGACATTCTCACACAAATTATAAAAGCATTTTAACAAAATAAAAAGCTCCCCGATAATTCGGAGAGCTCAGTTTGTCGCAAAAGCATGATATCAACAGGCGACCTCAGGTCGCCCCTACATACTAATAACGTATTTACGCAAATTGTAGGGGACGGCGTCCTCGACGTCCCACTTATTTAGATTTTTGTCAACACGCTCAGCTCCCCGACAGATTCGGAGAGCTTTTGTTTATTTCACTCTTAAAACAGGCTGTAACTGAACGCCGTCCAGTGCCGCCTGAACCGCCTCAGACACAAGACCAAGATTAGCCACTATGGAGTTTGGCTTTTTCTCATAATTGTCCTGAGCGTAAGGCACAAAGTAGTAGTTTCTAAGATTTTGCAGATAACCTATGTTTTTTGCACAGCCTGCAAGTGCGTCATTTGTTGATATAGCAATGACTACAGGTCTGGCGTTTCTCAGATGACTTTTCACCGCCATGGTGGCAGGCGTGTCAGTCAGACCAAGAGCCAGCTTTGCCGCCGTGTTTGACGTGCAGGGTGCGACCACCATGACGTCGCACATTTTTTTCGGACCGATAGGCTCAGCCTCTTCAATGGTGCAAATGACCTTTCGACCTGTAATGTTCTCAAGCCGTTCTATGTTTTCTTTTGCAGTGCCGAACCGTGTCGATAAGGACGCTGCATTGAAAGACATCACAGGTATGAGCTGAGCACCCTCGCTCACAAGCCGCTGTGCAGCAGCGAAAGCCTTTTCAAACGTGCAGAACGAGCCGGTCATGCAGAACCCTATCCTGATGCCGTCAAGTGACATTCTTTGTTCCCCTTTCGTGTAAAATGTCCGTGACTGTCCGGGCGATTATCTCTCCTGCCGTCATAGGTGCAGCTTTCGCAGGCAGACCCAGTGCCCATACCACACGCCTGTTCATTTTTGCGGCAGCGTCGAAATCAACTCCGCCGGGTCTTGAGGCAAGGTCGATGATAAGAGAATTTCTGTCCATAACGCCCAGAAGTTTTTCATCAAGTATCATGGCAGGAACAGTGTTTATTATTATGGTGTATTTTCCAAGGCAGTCCGCAAGTGCAGAAATAAGCGTGGCGTCATAACCCGACCCCTCCGCCTCAGCAAGAGCCGAAAGCTTTCTCGCAGATATCGTGACCTGAGCACCCACTGCCCTGAAAAGCTTTGCACAAGCTTTCGCCACTCTGCCGTAGCCTATAACGAGCACCGCCGAACCGTTCACCGTCACGGCAAGCTCTTGCATAGCTATCTGCAAAGCACCCTCCGCAGTTGGTATACAGTTTCTTATAACAAGCTCCTCACGCTTGTAGTAATCTTTCACATCAAAGCCCAGCGAGGAGAAATATTCTATCTGGTCACGGCGAAGCAGACCGCCGGTCACAAGTGCATTTTTGTTAAGGTGCGGTGAAACGTCACTGCATGATACTTTTATATTACGGCAGGCAGGTATCAAAAGCCCGTCGCCTTTCATAAGCGGCAGCACAAGAACGTCCGCCTTTTCAGTGAGCTGTTCAGGGCTTGATAAAGGGATAGTGTCCTCACCCTTGTCGTCCATGCCGTAAGTATAGACCCTGCCGAGTTTAGTAAGAGCCTGAGCTGTATATGTCTGTCTTGCGTCACCTCCGACGCAGAGAAATACTGTCTTTTTCATATTGATACCTCCCATATGAGCTATATATAATTATATGTCCGCTGTTCCGAAATGTTCACAGCGGTAGAAGTGAGGAATGAGGAGTGAAGTGAGGAATGAGGAATGAGGAGTGAGGAATGAAGGTATCGCCTGCGGCGATGATTTTTTTTTATTGCGACCGTTGGTCGCTTAGAGAGTTTGAAAAGTTCTAAACAAATGGAACGTGCATTTTTTGCCTGTCAAAAAGCACGCAAATGCGTTGTTTTAATGTAGGGGCGAACATCGTTCGCCCGTTATTGGCAGAATTAACAGCTTATTTTCAAAACATTTCGACCATTCAAAACAAGTTTGACCGACAAGCCTTTGACCAGTACAAACTTCTCCGAGAAGATAAAAGTAAAGGTCACAACAATTCCTCACTCCTCATTCCTCACTTCACTCCTCACTTCTCACTTTTTCCCACCTTTCCCCTTGATTATCAGAGCAAAAAGTGCTATACTAATTATAAAGTAAAGTGCGTGAAAAAACAATACTAAGGAGGTAAAAAATCATGAATTGTACTCACTTCAAAAGCTATTATCCGTCAGCCGACGGACTTCATAAGATCGCCTATTATGTGCGTTTCCCATTGGGCACAGTGAGAGGAGTTGTGCAGATATCTCATGGTATGTGCGAGTATTTCAGACGCTATGACGACCTTGCAGAGTTCCTCACAGGATTGGGCTTTGCTGTCTGCGGAAATGACCACCTTGGTCATGGCGACAGCGTGAACGATAATTCCGAACTTGGCTATTTCTCTCCTGAGCATGGTTGGGAAAATGCCGTCGAGGATATGTATACCCTCACGAAAATGATGAAACATAACTACCCCGATAAACCGTATTTTCTCCTTGGTCACAGCATGGGCAGCTTTCTTGCAAGAGCCTTTGTTACAAAGCACGGCAGAAACCTCACCGCAGCTATCTTCTGCGGAACGAGCGGCGGTATGGAGGGTATCCCTGCTTTGCTCACCCTTGTTGACAGCCTGAAAATACTCCATGGTGATAAATATAGGAGCAACGCCGTAAATAAGCTTGCTTTCGGTGCTTATACAAGAAAAATTACCGATAAGGTCAGCGAGTATGACTGGATATCCCGTGACCCTGAAATAGTTTCAAAATACGAAAACGACCCTAAGTGTAATTTCATTTTCACCCTCAACGGCTTTGAAAATCTTGCCAAACTTCTTTGGTACGTTTCAAATGAAAAGTGGTTCTCCACCTATCCGAAAACATTGCCTACCTATCTTATCGCAGGCAGTGCCGACCCGGTTGGCAGCTACGGAAAAGGCGTCCTCAGCGTGTTCAACAGACTGTCCCTTAACGGCTGCGACGTGGAAATGAAAATATATGAAAACGCCCGTCACGAGCTTGTGAACGAAACAAACCGCCGTGAGGTCTATAACGATATCGCAGATTTCCTGCTTGATATCATAAGCTCTGAGATGTGCTCAGATTAAGACGTAAGGGAGAGAAGTTACCGTGTTTGCTGTAGTAAACAGTGTGGGTCTGCTTGGGCTGAACGCCTTTGCAGTCAAGGTTGAGATAGAGGCGTCAAAAGGTCTGCCCTCGTTTGATATCGTGGGACTTGCAGACGCATCAGTGAAAGAAAGCCGTGAGCGTGTGCGGTCTGCATTGCGTTCAAGCGATATAACATTGCCCCTGAGAAAGATAATAATAAATCTTGCCCCTGCGGACGTGAAAAAAACCGGTTCAGTCTATGACCTTGCCGTGGCAGTTGCACTTCTTAGAATGGCAGACCTTGTTGACGATGAGGAGCTGCGGCAGTCAGCCTTTATCGGCGAGCTTTCTCTAAGCGGCGAGGTAAGACCTGTTCAGGGCGTCCTGCCTATGACCATAATGGCTCAGAAAATGGGGCTTAAAGCAATATTCGTCCCTGCCGATAACGTCCGTGAGGCGTCGGTGGTGGAGGGCATAAAAGCCTATGGCGTAAGGTCACTGGGGGAGCTTGTTTTCCATTTTGCGAAAAAAGCTGAGATAATCCCTGCGGCACATTATAAACCTGCCGCAGAAAGCTTTTACGGCAGCCTTGATTTTGCCGATGTAAAAGGTCAGTCCGCAGCTAAAAAAGCATTGGAGGTCGCAGCGGCAGGCGGTCACAATGTGCTTATGATAGGCTCGCCAGGCTCAGGAAAATCAATGCTTGCAAAGCGTATGCCGTCAATACTTCCTGCCATGACTTTTGAGGAATCTATAGAAACCACAAATATCCATTCAGTGGCAGGGCTTTTGGACAGCAACAGCCCTCTTATCACCACCCGACCTTTCCGCTCGCCGCATCATACAGTTTCACCAGCAGGACTTGCAGGCGGCGGCTCTGTGCCGAAACCCGGTGAGATATCCCTTGCACATAACGGATTGCTTTTCCTTGATGAGCTTGCAGAGTTTTCACGTCCTGCCCTTGAGATATTAAGACAGCCTTTAGAGGACAGGCAAGTGACCATATCGAGAGTTTCAGGCTCTATAACATATCCGTGTTCGTTTATGCTTATCGCCGCCATGAATCCATGTCCATGCGGCTATTTTGGTCACCCAACAAGAAAGTGCATATGTTCCCCGAAACAAGTTTCAAGCTATCTTTCCAAAGTCAGCGGACCGCTGCTTGACCGATTCGATATCCATATGGAAGTCGCACCGGTGGAGTATGCCGACCTTTCTTCAACAGCCAAAGAAGAATCCTCCGCCTCAATAAGAGAGCGTGTTCAAAAAGCCCGTGACATTCAAAACGAGCGTTTCAAGGGCACGAACATAATATGCAACGCAAGAATAACATCGGATATCCTTCATGAAGTTTGCCCTGTGACAACAGAGGCGTCAAAGCTTTTGGAAAAAGTGTTCGACAAACTGGGACTTTCCGCAAGAGCCTATGACCGCATACTTAAAGTCGCACGCACTGTGGCAGATATGGACGGTGCAAAGGTCATAGACAAAAAGCATATCGCTATGGCAGTTCAGTATCGCAGCCTTGACCGAAAATATTGGAATGGGTGATATGTGCGTCACATAAAAGCTGACAGGAAACGGGCGAACTGTTCGCCCCTACTATGGTGTATTCAAATACATATGATAATTGCAGACGGTTTTTATGCCGTCTGTTTTTTTGTGTAAAAAAGTACGGGAACGCTTTGAAACGTTCCCGTACTGCCCTTTATCATAATTCTGTAATTTATCCCTTAAAAATTCTATCTCGAATATCAGTCAGCCACTGCGTTCTTAGCAATAACATCTGCAACAAGATTTGCAGGGAGCGGCTCGTAACGTGCCTTTTCAAAGGTGAATACGCCCTGACCCTGTGTCATCTGTCTGAGGAGCAACGTGAAGTCTGCCATTTCAGCCATTGGAACTTCCGCAACTATCTCTGTCATGCCCTTCTTTTCCGCAGGATTCATGCCAAGAACTCTGCCTCTTCTCTTGTTGAGCTCGCCCATCATGTCGCCGGTGTTGTCATCAGGAACGAATACGCTCAGTGAGCCGATAGGTTCAAGAAGAACCGGTTCAGCCTGACGCATACCCTCTTTGTATGCAATGGACGCTGCCATCTTGAATGCCATTTCTGAGCTGTCAACAGGGTGATATGAACCGTCCACAAGGATAGCTTTCAGTCCAACTACAGGGAATCCTGCAAGCACGCCCTTCTTTACGCTCTCCTGCAAGCCCTTTTCAACAGCAGGGAAGAAGTTCTTTGGAACTGCACCGCCGAATACCTTTTCTTCAAATACCAGATCGTCAGATACGCATGGCTCAAATTCTATCCAAACGTCGCCATACTGTCCATGACCGCCTGACTGTTTCTTGTGTCTGCCCTGTACCTTGACTTTCTTTCTGATAGTTTCACGGTAGGATATCTTAGGCACTGAGGTCTGAACTTCAACGCCGAATGTTCCTGCAAGTCTGCCTACAACTGAATCAAGGTGAAGTCCGCCCAAAGTGCTTAGTATCATCTCGTTTGTGGACGGGTCAAGTCTGTAATCTATTGTGAGATCCTCTTCCATAAGTCTTGACATTGCTGAGGATATTTTGCTTTCGTCGCCCTGCTTTTTAGCCTTGACTGCCATTTTATAGCATGGCTTAGGGAATGTGAGCGGTGCGAACTTGACAACTCTTGCAGCATCGCAGATAGTGTCATTTGTGTTCACGTTCATCTTCATTGCAACAACGATATCTCCGCAGCCTGCCTCGGCAACGTCTATCTGCTTTTTGCCCTGAAGTGTAACGAGCTTTCCGACTTTTTCAGTGCTGCCGGTGGTAGCGTTCACAACTTCCTTGTTAGTAGTGAGCTTTCCTGAAAATACCTTTATGTATGACATCTTGCCAACAAATGGATCGGCAACTGTCTTGAATACAAATGCACTCATAGGGTCGCTTTCAACGCAGGAAACTTCAACAGCCTCGCCGTCTGCCGTTTCACCTATCATGGCGTCCTTTTCAGACGGAGGAGGCAGCAGCAGGTCTATCTCTTTGAGCAGCATATCAACGCCCGACATATCAGTAGAAGAAACGCAGGTAACAGGAGTTATAATGCCTGAGTTCATACCGTTGTGGATACCGTCGATAAGCTCTTTCTGAGTGAACGCCTCGCCTGAGAAGAACTTTTCAAAAAGCACTTCGTCAGTTTCAGCGACAGCCTCAGATACAGCCTCGATAAGGCCGTCGATACGATAACCAATTTTCTCTGATACTTCAGCAGTAGGCATATCAGTTTCAACAGCCTTGCCGCCCTCATATTTGTAAGCTTTCATTTCTATGAGATTTACATAAGAAACTATCTTTCTGTCAGCAATAACAGGCACAACAACAGGGCAAACAGTAGGACCGAACTCTGCCTTGAGCTGAGTGAGAACGTTATTGAAGTTTGCGTTGTCATCATCAAGCTTTGTTACAACGAACATTGTCGGCTTACCCATTTCTTTAGCAAGGTCATAAGCCTTGTGAGTTCCTACACGAACGCCTGATTTACCTGATACAGTGATGAGTACGCAGCCGCTTGCGGCGATACCCTCAACAGCCTCGCCCTCATAATCGAACATACCGGGAGTGTCAAGAAGATTTACCTTGAACTCGCCAGTTTCGAGAGAGGAGAGGGAAGTGTAAACAGAACATTTTCTCTTTATCTCATCGGGTGTGTAGTCAGAAACAGTGTTACCGTCAGTGACTTTGCCGAGCCTGTCAGTAGCTCCGCTTTTATATAGCAGTGCCTCAGTCAGAGAGGTTTTACCTGAACCTGCCTGACCTGCAATAGCAATATTTTTTATTTTTGTGCTGTCGTATTTTTTCAAGTTGATCGCTCCAATCTGTGCCGATAAGACGGCTTAGAATATTTTATGGTATATAATTATATGTATCATTTACACAAAATATATCAACCACGTAAGATAATTATATACTATTTTCACATAAATAGCAATAGTGGAGCGAGAAATTTCTTTCGTGAATGTGAACAAAATTTAGACTTATTATAAAGCAGATTGCACAAGGGGGCGTTTAAATGAGGAATGAGGAGTGAGGAATGAGGAATGGGCAAAGCTGACCAGAGTTGTGCACAAGCACAAAGTAAAAGTCACCACAGAGCGGAGCGATTTTGCGGCGGTAGAACTTGCCCGAAACGTTGTAGGGGCGAACAGCGTTCGCCCGTGTTCAGGATTTGCTGTGATTTTAGGATTGTAGGGGAGCGACGCAATTTCTGTTTCACAGAAATGGACGTCCCATTCGGAGGGATAAAGCTGTATTTGTTGTGCCTTTGATGTTGAATTATTCGGGGGGTGACATTATTGTGATGTTTTCAAATAATTCAATAGGAAAGAAATAGCGGGACGCCGAGGGCGTCGTCCCCTACAAGTGCGGTGGGAGAGTTTTTTCAATCGTTGAACAAAGTATAGTGGGATATGCGGGCGACCTCAGGTCGCCCCTACCATTGCACCCAAACACCACAAAAATAATATCAGAAATAAAGCGGCGGATAAATAATACTGCCGCTTTCCTTTTGCCCCAAAACCTGTGGCTTTGCAACAGAATTTAGACAAAAATACAGCAGATTAACTGCATTTTGTGTATTGCAAAAACTAAAAATAAATGTTATAATCAATTATGTATCACTATTTGCAGAAAGGCAGGTGGGTAATGTGGCGGAAAAAATAAGCGAAAAGATACAAAAGAAAAAACCGAAAAAACTTATCAATATGATATTCTCTCAGAAAACGACTATAATCATTCTCCTCGCTTTGCAGCTGATGTTCATATTCGTTATCTTCCAAAGCTTTGCCGTGCATTATGCCTACCTTCATATCGTCTTTTCTACCGTGGCTATCGTGCTGGCTATTTATATCCTTAACAGCAGCGAGAACCCTGCATATAAATTGGCGTGGATAGTGCCGCTCGTTATCGTGCCTATCTTTACGGTGGTGCTTTATATATTACTCAAAAATCAGTTTTCAACAAGAAAGGTCAGAAACCTTTATGCTAAGAAATCCGCCAATACAAGACCTTTTCTTAAAACAAATGAACAGATAATGAGCTATCTCCGTGAGAATGAGCCTGAATTTTATAAGCTCGCTAATTATGTTGATAAGTCAGGCGGATATCCTGTCTGCGGCAATACGGAGGTAACGTATTTTCCACTGGGCGAGGATAAGTATAAGGCTATGCTGGAGGAACTTCAGAAGGCCCAGGAGTTTATCTTCATGGAGTATTTTATCATCGACGACGGCGAAATGTGGCGTGAGATAGTTAAGATACTTTTGGAAAAGGCTAAGGCAGGCGTGGAAGTAAGACTGCTCTATGACGGCATGGGCTCGCAGTTCACATTGCCTTTCAGATATAAGAAAAAGCTTACCGACCAAGGGGTGAAATGCCTTGTTTTCAACCCTTTCCGTCCTATGCTTTCTACTATTCAAAATAACCGTGACCATAGAAAAATTCTCGTTATCGACGGCAACGTGGCTTTCAACGGCGGCGTTAATATCGCCGACGAGTATATAAACCGCAAGGAGCGTTTCGGCCATTGGAAAGATACCGCAGTTATGCTAAAGGGCGACGGCGTTTGGAACTTCACTATGATGTTTTTGCAAATGTGGGAGGTCATCTCAGGGGATAAAACTGAGTATAATATGTACTGCCCGACTGTAAAAAATGTTGTGAACAACGGCTATGTTATCCCTTACGGCGACTCCCCTCTCGATGACGAAAATGTGGGCGAGCTTGTCTATATGGATATGATAAATAATGCAAAGGACTATATCTATATCTCTACTCCGTATCTTGTGCCTGACAACGAAATGCTCACGGCTTTGGGCTATGCGGCGAAAAGCGGCGTCGATGTTAGGATAATAACTCCTGAGATACCTGATAAATGGTATGTGAGCGTTATAACAAAGTCTTTCTACAGAGATCTTGAAAAGCTGGGCGTAAAAGTCTATGAGTATAAAGGCGGATTCAACCACGCTAAAATGTTCCTGTCAGACGATAAGTCGGCTGTGGTGGGCACGATAAATCTTGACTACAGAAGTTTGTATCTCCACTTCGAGTGTGCAACTTATATGTATAAGACAAGCTGTATAAAGGATATAAAAGCGGATTTTGACGATATGTTTGAAAACCGCTGCCATAGGATAACTCATGACGATATAAATAACCGCAGTTTCTGGTCAAGGTTCATGTCGGTCATTCTCAGAACTATTGCACCATTGCTTTGATGTATTTTACGAGGTATCAAGGGAAAAATAAGCCTATCTTTGCTTTTGCATAGCTTGGAGGGCTTTTATGATACTTCTGAATAAATTGTTTTCGGCAAAAAGATCTGCAAAGGGCAGAGTAGATTATCCTCTGCTTTTGGTAGGTGCTGTGATATATGGCATAAGCGTTGGACTGGTTTTAAATCCTAATGAGATAGCACCCGGAGGTGCGTCAGGTCTGGCAGTGATGCTGTCAAGATTCCTGCCGCTAGGCGTGGGTTCGCTGACAATGGCGATAAATCTGCCTCTGTTGGCAGTGAGCCTTTATGTGTTCGGCTGGCATTTTCTTGTTGGCACGGTGGTCGCTATAGCAGTTTCGGGTCTGACAGCGGATATATGCTCTTTTTTCACGCCCCTCACCAATGATGTTTTTCTCAGTGCCATAACAGGCGGAATTTTAATGGGAGTGGGCTGCGGAGTGGTCTTTCGTGCAGGCGGAACAACTGGCGGAACTGATATCGCCGCAAAGCTTATAAAAAGGAAAAAGCCTTATATGGCGGCAGGTCAGATATTTATGCTTGCCGACGGTTTGATATGCGTGCTCAGCGGATTTGTTTTCGGCAGTATCGACAATGCACTGTATTCGTTCTTTACGCTGTGGGTGTTCTCAAAAACACTGGATATGATACTTTACAGCGGCGACAGAGGAAAGCTTGCATTGATAATAAGCCCTGCCGCAGACGAGATATTACGTCGACTTCTTACGGAGGGCAATATGGGCTGTACGGTGATAAAAGCCCGAACAGGCTATAAAGGCGAGGACAGGGACCTTGTGCTCTGTGCCGTCCGCAAACGCAGGATAACCGACGTCCGCAGGATAGCGGCGGAAACTGACGAAAAGGCTTTCGTACTTGTTGGGGACGTGAGCGAGATAATAGGCGAGGGTTTCAGGCTCTCTGACGACTACTTCTGAAAGGACTTCATAATGGACATAAAAGATTTTAAGGGACACATTTTCGATTTGGACGGCACGCTGACAAAATCAAATCACGTTTGGTCAAAGATAGACGAGGATTTCCTCGGCAAGCGTGGGATAGAAGTGCCTGATGACTATTTCAAGCAGGTGTCGGCAATGAATTTCGAGCAGGCTGCCGTTTATACCAACGATAGATTTTCGCTGGGAGAGAACATTCAGGATATAATGAAAGAATGGTTCGATATGGCGGTGTATGAGTATACGAACGTTATCGGGCTTTGCGGAAATGCAGGGGAATATGTACGCAGATTGAAAGATCAGGGCAGGAAGATAGCATTGGCGACTGCGTCAACTGAGGAACTTTATAGACCTGTGCTCAAAAGGAACGGCATTTTGGATTGCTTTGACTGTTTTGTGTCAACGGAGCAGGTGAAAAGGGGAAAGGGATTTCCTGACGTTTATGAACTGGCGGCTGAGAAATTGGGACTTGAGGCACGGGATTGCGTGGTGTATGAAGATATCGTTGAGGGCATAAAAGGAGCGAAAGCAGGGGGCTTTTTTGCAGTCGCTTGCTTGAATGACCATTATTCTCATGATTGGGACGAGATGAGAGATATCGCCGATGAGATCGTGGAGGACGGAAAGTTCCCAGTTAAGTGAGGAATAAGAAATGAGGAATGAGGAATGGGCATAGCTGACCAGAGTTGTGCACAAGTATAAAGTAGAAGTCAGCACCGAGCGTAGCGAGAGATAAAACGCAGGATCAAGCCCGGCGTTAGAGGGCTTGCAGGGTCAAGGGACAGAGTCCCTTGTGGGTACAGGGCAAAGCCCTGTCGGAGTTTGAGGCAGAGCCTCAATCGGCGTAAGCCGACAAGGTGCAGATTTAATGAGAAAAAGCATACAAAAGTCTGACATCAAACAAAGGTAGTATCGGAGCACAAAATCTGCACCGCCCACCCAATCCCTTAGCAAGTGTAAATCCGCAAAGAGCGTAGCGATTTTGCGTCGGTAGGAACTTGCCCGAAGAAAAATAATCATCGCCGCAAGGCGATACCATAATTCCTCACTTAATCAAGCAGTAAAATTTACAGAAAATTAATATTTGCCTTTGACAAATGATTGACAAACGGAAATAGAGATGTTATAATTGTAGTACCTCTTTATGAGGTCTATTTTTTTGTGCCCATTTTTATGAGGTGCAGAAAAGCATAAGTTACCTCAGGGCTGTATGACAGCTTGCGTGAAAACGTATGAGGGAGGCAGACGTACCCTGAATGTTCTTGCGGGGTATAAATTTCGTCAGGAGGTGCCGAAATGAGAGTAAAAATTACACTTGCTTGTACTGAGTGTAAGCAGAGAAACTACAACACTAAGAAGAACAAGAAGAATGACCCTGACAGACTTGAAATGAACAAGTATTGCAAGTTCTGTAAGAAACACACTCTTCACAAAGAGACTAAGTAATATTGAAAGGAGCTATTTCTAATGGCTAAAAAAACAGATGTTACTAAGTCTTCAAAGAAGGATACCGGCAAGGATCAGAAGAAAAAGGGCGGAATAAGAAAGTATTTTAGAGAGCTTAAAGCTGAAATGAGAAAGGTCGTTTGGCCTACAAGACAGCAGGTCACTAAGAATACCGGAGTTGTACTCACTGTAATGGTGGTAATGGCTCTGTTCCTTTTCGGAGTTGATTCAGGTCTGGGTGCAGCCATAAAGGCTATCCTTAAGATCGGCGGCTAAGCCGTCAAAACGGTTTTTACAACATCAATATGGAGGTAAAAGACATGTCAGAAGAAGCAAAGTGGTATGTTGTTCACACTTATTCAGGTTATGAGAATAAGGTAAAAAGCAATATTGAAAAGGTTGTTGAAAACCGAAACCTTCAGGACCTTATTCCTGAGGTAATGATCCCTATGGAGGAAGTTACCGAGGTAAAGAAGGATAAGATCGAGAAGGGCGACAGAAAGCTTTTTCCAAGCTATGTGCTGGTGAAAATGGTGCTTACGGACGATTCTTGGTATATCGTTAGAAATACCAGAGGCGTTACCGGATTTGTAGGCCCTGCGTCAAAACCTGTTCCGCTGACTGATAAAGAGGTCGCAACACTGGGCGTTGATACACAGAGATCTGCAAATGTTGAGGTCGGCTTTAAGGAAGGCGACACGGTAGTCGTAACAGCAGGTTCATTCGAGGGATTCACAGGAACTGTGGAGAAATTCGATATGGAGGCACAGACAGCTGACGTCAGCGTATCTATGCTCGGCAGAGAAACAACAGTTACTATGCCGCTTACACAGATAAAGCCTGAGGCATAAGGAAAAAGGCGGTAAAACCCCGCAAACATTCGTGAAAATGGAAGCAAAGCCGTCGATGACGGTTCGGATATACGGCTTCCGGAAACGTGGGAGAGCGTTTGACGCTCGCCTTACCACTTAATTATGGAGGTGCGAACAAATGGCACAGAAGGTAGTAGGCTATATTAAGCTTCAGATTCCAGCAGGAAAGGCAACTCCTGCACCACCGGTTGGTCCAGCACTTGGTCAGCACGGTGTAAACATCATGGCGTTCACAAAGGATTTCAACGAGAGAACTAAGAACGATATCGGTCTTATCATTCCAGTTGTTATCACTGTTTACGCAGACAGATCATTCACATTCATCACCAAGACTCCTCCGGCAGCAGTTCTCATCAAGAAGGCTTGCAAGATCGAGTCAGGTTCCGGTGTTCCTAACAAGACTAAGGTCGCAACTATCACAAAAGAGCAGCTTCAGAAGATCGCTGAGCAGAAGATGCCTGACCTGAACGCAGCAAACATCGAGAGTGCTATGAGCATGATCGCTGGTACTTGCCGTTCAATGGGCGTTGTAGTTGAGGACTAATCAATCGTACTGTGCATTTATGCACGGCAATGGTGGGAGGAATTTTCCGCTAACCGACTAGATATTCACTGTCGGTATTACCACTTAATGAGGAGGAAATATTAATGAAACATGGCAAGAAGTATGTTGACAGCTTCAAGGCTATCGACAAGGCTAAGCAATATGACGCTCCTGAGGCTCTGGAACTTGCAGCTAAGGGTGCTAAGGCGAAGTTTGACGAAACTATCGAACTTCACATTCGTCTGGGTGTTGACTCAAGACACGCTGATCAGCAGGTAAGAGGTGCAGTTGTACTTCCAAACGGAACTGGTAAGTCTGTAAGGGTTTGCGTATTCTGCAAGGAGGACAAGTATGAGGCTGCTAAGGCAGCTGGTGCTGACTATGTTGGCGGCATGGATCTCGTTGAGAAGATCACAAAGGAAAACTGGATGGATTTCGACGTTGTAGTTGCTTCACCTGACATGATGGGTGTTGTAGGACGTCTTGGTAAGATCCTCGGACCTAGAGGACTTATGCCAAACCCAAAGGCAGGAACTGTTACTCCTGACGTAGCTAAGGCTGTTACAGAGGCTAAGGCTGGTAAGATCGAGTATCGTCTTGACAAGACAAACATCATTCACTGCCCTATCGGTAAGGCATCATTCGGTGTTGAAAAGCTTGAGCAGAACTTCAACACACTTATCGACGCTGTTGTAAAGGCTAGGCCAGCTGCTGCTAAAGGTCAGTACCTGAAGAGCGTAGTTGTAGCTTCTACAATGGGCCCTGGTATCAAGATCAGCACTGCTAAGTACGGCAACTAATCTGATAACAGATAAATATTGAATTTTTAAGGGACTTGTGCTAAATGCATAAGTCCCTTTTTTATAGCTCTCTGTAGTATTTTTTACTTTTTGTCAGCCCCAGTATGTAATCTACATTGGTCTTGTGAAAATCAGCCAGTGCGATAAGGATATCAGTTGGTATGTCACGCTGACCAAGTTCGTAATTGCTATATGCCTGCTGTGAACAGTTCAGCACCTTTGCCATTTGTGCCTGAGTCAGGTCAGCGTCCTCTCTCAGGTCACGGATCTTTGTGTATGCCATTTATCTTTTTTCCTTTCAATATTATATAAATTTACTATACCATACCGCAAAATGTGGTGAATAATATACCGCAAATTGTAGTAAACTGCCGACTAATTTTTGGCGAGGTTGTACAAAGATGTTAACCCCTAAAGGGGAACACGTTGACTTGCACAACAAAATGTAGTAAAATTGTAGCAGATGACCATTATTTTAATGTGGTTGCGGAAGTAAAAAGGAGTGGTTAATATGAAGAAACTACATATCTCGTTTTGGCTGTTGGTGGTAATATCAGTATGCAGCCTGACAGGTGTATTACAACTGTTGAATGAATTGCCAGTATCGTATGATGTTCTCGTGGGGATCAGATGTGCCATATATCTGGTGTTATTGATCTTGACTTTGCTTATGAGCAAGGTAGGGCTTGACTTGTTCAAAAAGAATAAGGAAAGCGGTGGTAAAAAAGTAGCGGTGTTGATCGCAAATATTTTTATGATTATCGGAATTATGTCAGTCATATATGTTATTGCGTGGGAAATTTTTAGGCTTGTTACCGGAACACGAGCTTATCTTGCAGGTTCTGTATCAGTTCTGTCTATTACTCCGCCAGTGCTGCCATATATTATTTATATCGTTGTGGCTCACATGAACAAAACAGAGGAGAATATGACTGTAGATCAATTAACCGTGAGAAAAAGCGGCGGAGCTAGAATAATACTAGGTTGGATATTCTCTATAATCGGAGCTGTGGGTGCGATTATTTCAGGTATTGCCTACAGCAGTGCAAAAGACGATTATGAAAACAGGATATATTCCTTTTATTCAAGAAGTAAAAGTGATATGCAGGTAGCACAGATAGCACTGTTTATTTGTCTTGGTGTGCTGATACTGGGAGTTATACTGCTTGTGGCAGGATATGTTTCAAGGTCACAAAAGCAGTCTGACATAAGGACAGAAAAGATAATGCAGCAGCTTGTGAATAATAATCAGAATAACATAGCACCTGCTGTAAATATCCCAGTTTACACTGAAGAAAAGACAGGTGTTTCCTGCCCTAATTGCGGCTATAAGAACACAGAGGGTGCAAAATTCTGCAATTCCTGCGGACAAAAGCTTGAAACAGCAAAAATATGTGCTGGTTGCGGTTTTGAGAATGCGGCGACAGCCAAGTTTTGCAAACATTGCGGTGGAAAACTGATAAAAGACGAAGTTACTGAAAATACATTATAAAAGGAGTAAAAAATTATGATAACATGGGGTTGGATATTGTCTATAATCGGTGGGCTGGGTTCGCTTGTTTCAGGAATCGTTTATGCGGTGGCAAAGGATGACTATACAAACAGGGCATACTCTTTCTATTCCAGCAAACGCAGCGATATGGAGGTGGCACAGATCTTCCTGTTCGTGTTTCTCGCTGTGTTAGTATTGGGAATAATTCTGCTTGTGGCAGGATACGTTTCAAAGAGTAAGAAAGAGTCCGCAATGAGAACTGAAATGATAATGCGGCAGCTTATAAATAATCAGAACAACGTGCCTCAGCAAATGCCTCCAATGCAGACAAGTATGCAAATGCAGGCTCAGCCGTATGAACCTAAACTTTCAGAGTTGGAGAAAAGCAAGGGTTGCCCGAACTGTGGTTTCAGAAATGAAAACACGGCAAAATTCTGCAATAAATGTGGATTTGACCTTACGAAAATGAGGACTGAGGCTGACAATGCCACAAGTAAGGGTTGTCCTGAATGTGGTGCAAGAAATTCAAAGACGGCGAAATTTTGTAACAAATGCGGATATAAGTTCGTGATAAAGACGCCGAAAAAGTGTAAAAGCTGCGGCTTTGAAAACGAGCCTAATGCAAGCTATTGCAGAAATTGCGATCAAAAACTTTAATAGGGGTGCGGAAAAATGTTTTGTAAAAAATGTGGAGCTCAGATAGACAGCGATTCGACTTTTTGCAGCAAGTGCGGCACAAGGGTAGACGGCGGAGCGTCAAACGAAGTCGTTACACCGCAGCAGACAGCAGTAAGAAACCTTGATAAGCTCAACACGGAGGATACTATAAAGTATCTTGAAAACGTGTGCAAGCTTGAAAATGACAGGTTTGCTCTTGTGACGGCAAGAAATGAATTGCAGAGAAAAGTGGATACATACGGTATAAAGAGGACGAATATATACAAGCCTCAAATCGTACACGGCGAGTATGAGGCTGGCGGTTACGCTATGTTGTTAGGAGTACCTGTGGGTGCTCTTATAGGCTTTATTGTAGGTGCTAATCTAAATGAACCTGGCATTGGTGCTGGACTTGGTGCGTTGGCATTTATATTGATAGGTATATTGATGATGATATATCAGGCAGCGTCAGCGTCAAAGGAGAACAAAGCAAATTACAGAGCCTATGCAAAAGAAGTAATGGCGGACAATGCAAGAGTAGACCGTGAAAATGCCTGCAAGCCTGTGTTTGAGCAGCATATAAGGACACTTGACAGCAAGATCAATGCCCTGACAAAGACCATTGATAAGATATATGCTTATGATGTCCTTTACCCGAAATACAGAAATGACGTTGCCGCAGTTAATACCATGTATGAATATTTCCTTATGGGCAGAGTTGTTTCGTTCACGGCAAGGTTCGGCAATGACGGAGCTTACAACATTTATGAAAATGAACTCCGCCAGAATATTATAATAAATAAGCTTGATACAATAATAAACCAACTTGAACAGATAAAAGCTAATCAGCATATGCTTTATGAGGCGGTTCAGGAGGCTTGCATGGTTTCGGCAAAGATAGCTGATATGGCGGAACATATTTCCTCCATAGATCAGAATACAGCTTTGTCGACATATTATTCAAAGGTTTCGGCTGACAATACTGCAACACTCAATTATATGACATTGATGAGTATGTAAAAGTATATTTATTATTGTGTGGAGGAAAATTATGTTTTGTAGAAAATGCGGCAATAAACTTACAGACGACTCAGCGTTTTGCAATAAGTGTGGAGAACCTGTAGAGGCAGGCGTTGCGACTCAGACGGCGGCTGTGCCACAGAGAGTGGATAACAGCATTGACAAGCTCGGTATAGATGACACTATGAAATATCTTGATAATGTATGCAAGCTTGAAAATGACAGATATGCACTTATTGTTTCCAGAGATGAATTACAGAGAAAACTGGACACATATGGAATAAAAAGAACGATATACGAGCCTATAACTGACGCCAGTGGCTATCATATGTTCAGTTCATGGCTTTTGCTGCCGATCTTAGCCGTATTAGGATATTTCTTGTTTCGTACTGTTGTGCTAGGCATTATTGTATATCTTATTGTTGAATTAGTTCTTTGGGAATTATTCGGCAAAAAGGTATCAGTAAAAAACAAGGAAAACAAAAAGAAATATAAAAAGGATATTCAAGATGATATCGCTAGAGTGGAGCATGAAAACTCTTTAAAACCAATGCTTGAACAGCATATCAATGATATCAACCGAGAAATAGCAAGTTTGACACAAACTATCGATAAATTATACGGTTATGACATATTGTATCCGAAATATAGAAATGACGTAGTGGCAGTGAATACGATATACGAGTATTTGCTCACTGGCATGGCGTCTTCTCTTTCTGCAAAATATGGCAATGACGGTGCATATAACATTTATGAAAACCATAGACGTATGGACGTTATAATATACAAGCTTGACAACATAATAAACCAGCTTGAGCAGATAAAAGCCAATCAGCATATGCTTTATGAGGCGGTTCAGGAGGCTTGCAATGTTTCGGCAAAGATAGCTGATATGGCGGAACATATTTCCTCCATAGATCAGAATACAGCTTTGTCGGCATATTATTCAAAGGTTTCGGCTGACAATACTGCAACGCTCAACTATATGGCATTGATGAGTATGTAACACAAGGAGGACTATAATGAAAAAAATATCTTTGATCCTGGCAGCTTGCCTTGCAACGCTGTCGGTGGTTTCCTGCGGAGGAACGGCTGACAGTCAGACCGAGAGCACAAAGCAGACAACAGCTGAAACTGCGACAACTACAGCCGCTACAGCGGAAACGGCCGAAACAACTACAACAGAGCAGACAACTGCCGCCACAACTACATCTCAGACTACCGTTACTGAGAGCGAAACCGAGCAGGGTACTTCACTTGAGGGAACAAGCTGGTATACGATACACAGCGGTGTGTACCTTGAGTTTGACTTCGGCAAAGATACATATACGATCACAGGATATCAGCTTGATAAACATAGTGGCGAGTTTAAAGAGGCTGAGGAAGGTAACTATCTAAACACTGAATATGAATATCAGCAGACTGACGATAATATATTTATGCGTGCGTCTGGAACAAAAGAAAGTGAAAAGGATTGGGCGTATAGAATAAAAGACGGAAATCTTGAACTATGTGACCTTAACCATTTCCAAGGCGGTTTTGAGGACGTAGATGAACTGCTGTCCCAAAATCAGAATTTTAGAGTATCATTGGCATATTATGTTTATAAACCATTGAAAGACTTTACATCTGATGATGAAAACTCCTTTTTAGAGAGTCTTGATGGAGAATGGTATAACGAGGGCAAAGATCAGCTTATTGATTTTGATAAGTCAAAAATGCAAGTGTATAACGACGGATTTGATGTTTATTATGGTTTGTATGAAAGCCCTGTGGAAAATTCAGTTATTACCGGACCAGGACCAGAACAGGAATTTGTATATCTGCTGAATTATGCGGAATTGATAGATGATGACACACTGCTCTTGGGCGAGGGAATGACGGAATATAATGTTTACCACCGACGTTGATCGAAAGGACGGCATATGCCGTCCTTTTTTATATATTCCAACAATTTGAACTACCCATGTTCAAATATTTGCATTATCAAGAAAAATTAACAAAAAAATTTTCAAAGTAATCGTTTTACCCTGTTGCATTATTTTTTCTATGTGTTATAATATCAATGAGCCGCAAGGTTCAGATTTTTGCAAGGAGTGATAATTATCAATATCTTTTACAACGAAAAAGACAAGGCTTTCAAGCTGAGAGCCAATAATACAGACTATATGATGAAGGTCTGCGAGGAGGGCTACCTCGCTCATATCTATTACGGAAATAAAGTCCCTGACGAGGACCTCACTTACCTCCTACGTCTGGACGAAAGCCCTTTTACCCCTGCCACTAACGACCGTGACAGAGCAAGCTTTATGGATACCCTGCCTTTTGAGTACCCATGTTTCGGTATTGGCGACTACAGAGAGTCTGCTTTCAAAATAATGGACGCTGACGGTATGTCTACCTGCGACCTGAGATATGTTTCTCACAAAATGTATGAGGGCAAACCAAAGCTTGAGGGTCTGCCTGCTACTTTCGCTACCGAGGAGAGCGGCTGTTCAACTCTTGAAATAACAATGTATGATAAGTATGCCGATATCGAAGTCGTTCTTATCTATACAGCCTTCAATAAGCTGGACGTTATCACACGTTCTGCCGTTATCACAAATAAGGGCGAAAAGCCTTTCAAAATAACAAGAGCACTTTCCGCTTGCGTTGATTTCGATACTGATAAAATGGATATGATAACCCTCAACGGCTCGTGGGCTAGAGAAAGAGCAGTTGAGAGATGCAGACTTCACCACGCTAAGCAGCTTGTTGATTCCTGCAAGGGCGAGTCATCTCATCAGAACAACCCGTTCGTTGCCCTCTGCGACAATAACGCCGACGAGGATAAGGGCGAGGTGTTCGGTTTCAACTTCGTTTATTCAGGCAACTTCTATGCTCAGGCTGAAGTTACTCAGCATAAGAAAACTCGTTTCCTTATGGGTATCAATCCTCTTGACTTCGAGTGGCTGCTTGAAAAGGGTGAGAGCTTTACCTGTCCTGAGGTAGTTATGGTGCACTCTGACGAGGGTATCGGCAAAATGTCAAGAACTTTCCATGACCTCTATAGAAATAACCTTATCAGAGGCGAGTATAAGGATAAAAGACGTCCGATACTCATTAATAACTGGGAGGCAACTTACTTTAACTTCGATACAGACAAGCTTATAGATATCGCAAAAGAGGCATCAAAGCTTGGCATCGAAATGCTCGTTATGGATGACGGCTGGTTCGGTCACAGAGATTCGGATAATTCTTCTCTGGGCGACTGGTTCGTTTATGAGAAGAAACTCAAGGGCGGCCTTAAATATCTCGTTGATGAGGTAAATAAGCTTGGCATGAAGTTCGGCATTTGGTTCGAGCCTGAAATGATATCCCCTGACTCTGAGCTTTATAAGGCTCACCCAGACTGGGCTATCCAGATAAATGGCAGACCTTTGACTCTTTGCAGAGAGCAGTATGTCCTCGACTATTCAAGAAAAGAAGTCAGAGATTACGTTTATGGCATGATGAGAAAGATACTCGACAGTGCAAATATCGAGTACATCAAGTGGGATATGAACAGACAGCTTACAGAGGTCGGCTCGGCTACCCTGCCTGCTGACAGACAGAGAGAACTGTGGCATAGATACGTCCTTGGCGTTTATGACCTTATGGACAGACTTACTACAGATTATCCTCATATCCTCTTGGAGAACTGCTCAGGCGGCGGAGCAAGATTTGACCCTGGTATGCTCTACTACAGCCCACAGATATGGTGCTCTGACGATACGGACGCTATCGAAAGACTGAAGATACAGCACGGCACATCAATGTGCTATCCATGCTCAGCAATGGGTGCTCACGTTTCTGACTGCCCTAACCACACAGTTGGCAGAAACACTCCGTTCAAAACAAGAGGTCACGTTGCTATGGTGGGTACTTTCGGCTATGAGCTTGACGTTACAAGGATACCTCAGGAGGACAGGGACGCTATCCCTGCTCAGATAGAGGAGTTCAATAAGTTCAACAAGCTTGTAAGAACAGGCGACCACTACAGAATAGGCAATATGTTCGAGGATAACACTTGGGACGCTTGGGAGTTCGTTGCAAAGGATAAGAGCGAGGCACTCTTCGAGTTCGTTCAGGTGCTTGCAAGGCCTAACGAAAGATCAAGACGTATCAAACTCAAGGGTCTTGAGCCTGAGGCTTACTATTATGAGGAGAGCGAGCCTGACAAGAAGATTTCAGGTGCGGCACTCATGAACGCAGGCATCAATATCGCAAAGATATGGAACGGCGACGGACTTTACGGCGACTTCTGCTCAAAGATACTTCATTTTATAAAGGTGTAAGAGCAAAGCGTTTATCAAAGTTGTGGTAAGGTTAGATAAATACACAAAAGACTATTGACAATTTGAAGATATTGTAGTACAATAGTTGTGAAATAAGTTCAAATTTTAAAGGCGGAGATCTTCCGCCTTTAAATAACGCAGAAATGTAAACGAATACAGCTTAGAAGGAGAAATTTTATGAGGTTAAAAAAGTTAATGGCAGTGGCTTGTGCCGCAGCCCTTACGGTGACAGCTTTCGCAGGCTGCTCAAAGAAAGAAGATTCCTCAAGCGGCTCTGACAGCAAGGGCGACACCAATAAGGAGTATTATAACGCTCAGCCTGTTGATACCGGCTGGGAGTGGGGAAACGTCGAGATAGTTGACGGCGGATTTATCCCTGACGTTATTTATAACCCTACCGAGGAAGGTCTTATCTACGCAAGAACAGATATGGGCGGTGCTTATAAGTATAATAAGGATACCAACCGCTGGGAGTGTATAACAGACTGTTTCGGCGGCGACGACTGGAATTATAACGGCACAGAGAGCCTTGCAACAGACCCTGTTGAGCCTAACAGAGTTTATCTTGCAGCGGGTACATATTCCACAAACAAGGGTGCTATCTTTGCGTCAGATGATTACGGCAAGAACTGGACTATCTGCGAAATGCCTTTCGGCATGGGCGGAAACGAGGTCGGCAGAGGCTGTGGTGAAAGACTTCAGGTTGACCCTAACGATAACTCGATACTTTATTTCGGTTCAAGAGCAGACGGTCTGTGGAAGTCTACAGACTACGGTGCAACGTGGAACGAGGTAACTGCCTTCCCTACAAAGGGCGGATATACTGAGGACGGTTATTCTATCGGTCTTACATTCGTGGCATTCGATAAGTCAAGTTCTGAAAAGGGTCAGGCTACAAAAACTATAATCGTTGGTTCAGCAGGAACTCAGGGAGATTATCTCTATCGTTCTGATGACGCCGGCGAAACATGGACTGCTATCCCTAATCCAAAGGCTGAGTCTACAGGCGATAAGATAGAAAAGCTCAAGCCTTGTCAGGGCGAGATATCTTCTGACGGATATCTTTATACAACTTGGTCTTATAAGGTAGGCCCTAACGGTGCATCTGACGGTGCGGTCCAGAAGTATGACCTTAAAACAGGCGAGTGGACAGAGATAACTCCTGAAAGACTTTATACCTGCGGATATAACGGAATCTCTGTAAACCCTAACGACCCTAACATGATAGTCTGCACAACTCTTGATCTGTGGGCATATTTCGACAATATGTTCGTTTCCTATGATGGCGGCGAAACATGGAACGGTATATGGTCATATGAAAAGGGCGGCGACCCTGAGAACAACTTCACACTTGATATAAGCAATGCTCCATGGCTCGATTGGCAGGGACAGCTCAAGCCGGGCTGGTGGATGACAGGCGTTGCGATAAATCCGTTCAACCCAGATGAAGTTCTTTACACAACAGGTGCAACTATCTTCGGCACATCAAATCTTTCAAAGATAAAGGACGAGCCTGTAAATATAGAAGTAAGAGCAATGGGCGTTGAAATGACAGCGATATTCGATTTCGTTGCACCGCTGGATAATGGCGAAGGCACTCCTGAGCTTTATTCCACAATGGGCGACCTTTATGGTTTCCGTCATGACGATGTAACAAAAGCTCCACAGAAACATTACGGCGACTTCAAGGCAACTTCTATCGACTGTGCGGCACAGGATTATAAGATAGTAGTAAGAGCGACAGACGATGGCGACGGCTCGGTTTACTATTCAACAGACGCTGCTGAAACATGGCAGGCTGTTGAAACTCTCCCAGAGGGAGTTGGCAAAAAGGCAGGCGGCACAGCAAAGCTTTCCGCTGACGGAAAGACAATATTCTATCAGTGCGGCACAACTGGCGTTTCAGCATATGTAACAAGCGACTTCGGCAAAACATGGACAGCCTGCGAGGGTCTTCCTGCCGGTGCAGTTATCGAAACAGATAAGGTAAATCCTGATAAGTTCTATGGCTCATATGACGGAACATTCTATATGAGCACAGACGGAGGAAAAACTTTCAGCCCTATCGCAAATATGCTCGTTTCAGCAACATCAATGAAAGCTTGTCCTGATACAGAGGGCGACCTTTGGATACCTGTAGGTGCGGGCGGAGTTTACTATCTTGACTCATCAACAGGCACTCTCGCTCCTACATCTCAGGACGTTACACAGTGCGACGCTATCGGCATTGGTAAGGCAGAAAAGGACGGCGACTACATGGCACTCTATATGATGGGCGAGGCAAACGGCGACGGCTACGGAATCTACCAGTCCACCGACAAGGGCGTAACATGGAAGAGAATAAACGATGATACACAGAAGTGGGGCAACGTTAGAAAGATAATAAGCGGCGACCCTAAGACCTACGGCAGAGTTTATGTAGGCACTGACGGACGTGGTATCATTATGGGCAACGTTAAGCAGTAATACATTATAATATAGCGAAATAGCGAAAAAGAGCGGTATGAAATGTGCCGCTCTTTTTGTTTGGGATAATGCATAACAGTAAAGCCGAGAGATCGGGACGTCGAGGACGCCGTCCCCTGTAAGAGGTCTTGGCGTAGCTCGCCCGTTTTTATGGCGTATATTTTTATGATTTTACCACGCTAAAGCCCCGAAAAACCGACTTTTGCGGTGAATGTGAATAAAATATAGCGGCAAATGATACGCCAAGTGAAAATTGTGCAGTGTGCATAAAATGATGAATGAGAATTGATAAAATTTCTATACTGTAATTTGTCTGTAACCACTTGCAAATGGCTTGAAAGTAGTGTATAATAATACTTGCGTGACTGCACAGTGTATTTAATGTACACGAAGATGATATGCGATGAAACGGAAGGTTGCTGACGGTAGGTCAGGTAATTTCCGTGGAGTATGTCCGATTTTAAACCGGGCGACTGTTAATACCGAACACAGTATGTGCTTATACTTCTTGCGATAGCGGACAAGGTCTGCTTTAGTATGGGTGTGTGCGATGCTGTGTACGCTGTTTTCTGAGTCCGAAAGCCTTATGGGTTTCGGAATTTTTTATGAGAATGGCAGGAAACACACGGCAGAGTGTAAACGGGTATCAACAGAAAGCTTTTTAAAGCTCGAACCTGTCAATTGCGTAAGCGATCGGCACGCCTCGATCATTTACGCAATTGACTGAGGCTTGAGTGAATGAAAGCTGCCCCCTATACTTTTTTAATTTGCACAAGGAGGCGATTTAAGTGGCAGTCAATGAAAAAATCAGAATCAGGATCAAGGGTTATGAGCACGCAGTTGTTGATGCAGCAGCAGCAAAGATCGTTGAGGCTGTAAAGCGTTCAGGTGCTCAGGTTTCAGGTCCTATCCCACTTCCTACAGACAAAGAGGTAATCACAATCCTCAGAGCTGTACACAAGTACAAGGATAGCCGTGAGCAGTTCGAGATGAGAACTCACAAGAGACTTATCGACGTGCTCAGACCAACAAAGGAAACTACAGCAGCTCTTGAAAATCTTGAACTTCCTGCAGGCGTTAACATTGTTATGGAGATCAAGTAATCTCCAAATGAGATCACAGGTGATCTCAAAAAACATTTAACACGCAGGTCACGTCGGACAAGTCCGACCAATAACCACATAGGAGGAAAACATAATGCAAAAGGGAATCATCGGTAAGAAAATCGGTATGACACAGATTTTCGATGAAACAGGAAAAGTAATTCCTGTAACAGTTGTTGAAGCTGGTCCTTGCGTTGTCGTTCAGAAGAAAACAGTTGAAAATGACGGCTATGAGGCTGTTCAGCTGGGCTACGGCGACATCAGAGCGAAGAGAGTAAACAAGCCTCTTCAGGGTCACTTCAAGAAGGCTGACGTTGCAATGAAGAGAACTCTCAAGGAGTTCAGACTTGCTGACACATCAGCTCTCAATGTTGGAGATATCGTAAAGGCTGACACATTTGCTGCTGGCGACATCGTTGATGTTAGCGGTACAAGCAAGGGTCACGGATTCTCCGGTACGATCAAGCGTCACAACAACTCAAGACTTAAGGAAACTCACGGTACAGGTCCTGTACACAGACACGCAGGTTCTATGGGTGCTTGTTCATCACCTTCAAGGATCTTCAAGGGCAAGGGTATGCCTGGTCAGTACGGTAACGTAAAGGTAACTGTACAGAATCTTGAGATCGTCAAGGTAGACGCAGAAAACAATCTTATCGCAATCAAGGGTGCAATTCCTGGACCAAAGAACGGTACAGTTACAATTTGCGATTGCGTTAAGAAGGCTTAGTGGAAGGAGGAATCATAATGTCACAGATTTCAGTATTTGATATGACAGGCAAAAAGGTTGCCGACACTGAGCTTAACGATGCTATTTTCGGTATCGAGCCAAACAAGGCTATCATGCACGCTATGGTTGTAAACTATCTTGCAAACCAGAGACAGGGCACACAGTCAACTCTTACAAGAACAGAAGTAAGAGGCGGCGGTAGAAAGCCATGGAGACAGAAGGGAACAGGTCACGCAAGACAGGGTTCTATCAGAGCTCCACAGTGGGTACACGGTGGTGTTGCTCTCGGTCCTAAGCCAAGAGATTACAGCTATTCACTTAATAAAAAGGAAAGAAGACTCGGTATGAAGTCTGCACTTTCAACAAAGGTCGTTGACGAAAACCTCGTAGTTGTTGACGCTATCAAGCTCGAAAGCTACAAGACAAAGGCAGTTGTTGAGATGCTCAAGGCACTTGGTGCTGAGGGTAAGGCTCTCATCGTTACAGCAGAGTCTGACAAGACTGTTGTCAAGAGTGCAGCCAACATTCCTGGCGTTAAGACAGCTACTGTAAATACTCTCAGTGTTTACGACATTCTGAACTATGATAAGTTTATCGTTTCTTCAGAGGCTGTAAAGAAGATTGAGGAGGTTTACGCATAATGAGAACTGCTCAAGATATTATTTTAAAGCCAGTTATCACTGAAGATTCTATGGATAGACTTCAGGCTAACAGATACACTTTCAAGGTCGCTAAGGACGCTAACAAGATCGAGATCGCTAAGGCTGTTGAAGAGCTTTTCAACGTTAAGGTAGCTAAGGTAAATACGATCAGCGTTAAGGGTAAGCAGAAGAGAATGGGAAGAAGCGTAGGCTACAGACCAGACTGGAAAAAAGCGATCGTTACTCTTGAGGGTGACAAGACAATCGAATTCTTCGAGGGCTTGTTCTAATATCCTCTAAAAGAGGTGCAGCGTAAAGCTGCATTTCTCCGATGGACTTCATGAATACCGAGAAGTCGTCGGAAGGGTCCTGCGAGGCGGCGAGGACCGCTCGTTAATTTCACCGCAGGACGTAAGTATGGAAGGGCACTTGGCGTGAAAACGCTTTGACCTTTTCGCAAAACTCAGATAAGGAGTGAATTTTAAATGGCAATAAAGAGCTACAAGCCTACTACAGCCGGCAGAAGAGGTATGACAGTTACCGATTATTCCGAGCTTTCAAAGGTTGCTCCATGTAAGTCTCTGCTTGAGCCACTCAAGAAGAACTCAGGTAGAAACAGCTACGGTAGAATCACTGTTCGTCACAGAGGCGGCGGTAACCGTAGAAAGTACAGAGTAATTGATTTTAAGAGACAGAAGTTTGACATTCCTGCAACAGTTAAGACATTAGAATATGATCCTAACCGTTCAGCATTTATCGCACTAATTCAGTATGAAGACGGCGAAAAGTCATACATCATTGCACCGGAAGGTCTCAAGGTTGGCGACACAGTTGTTGCCGGTCCTAGTGCAGATATTAAGCCTGGTAACGCACTACCACTAAGTGCTATTCCAACAGGTACATTCATCCACAATATTGAACTTTACCCAGGTAGAGGTGCTCAGCTAGCTAGATCAGCTGGTAATATGGCACAGCTAATGGCTAAAGAAAACGGTATGGCTCTACTTAGACTACCATCCGGCGAACTAAGAAACGTTCCTGATAACTGTATGGCTACAATCGGTGTTGTAGGTAACTCAGATCACGAAAACGTTAAGATTGGTAAGGCTGGTAGAAAGAGAAATATGGGTTGGAGACCAACAGTAAGAGGTTCTGTAATGAACCCTAATGACCACCCACACGGTGGTGGTGAAGGTAAATCACCAGTCGGTCGTCCAGGTCCATGTACTCCTTGGGGTAAA